>Ga0224505_10000139_pt1 | contig 55949 bp, 47 predicted proteins | sample SF_Jan12_sed_USG_FD_169102 | JGI IMG/M metagenome (GOLD analysis project Ga0224505, IMG submission 169102) | Sediment microbial communities from San Francisco Bay, California, United States - SF_Jan12_sed_USGS_4_1 | ecosystem: Environmental > Aquatic > Marine > Sediment | place: USA: California...
CACCAACCGACTTGCACCTGGGAGGTGCACGCAGACAGCTAGTGCTCAGATATCCTCTGCCGCATCCAGCACGGACTCTGGCTGGCTCGGCAGACTTTTCTGGATGGCTTACGTCCGGATTAGGGGGCGTGCAGTTCTGTTGGTCATGAGCTCCTCTTTGGAGGTGTGACATTGAGGACCGGTGGGATGAAGTTCCCTCGGTTGTATGGGTTGACACTTACATGGGTCCAACGGTACAAAGCTATACGACATTGCCTATTTTTGCTCTCAGACTTAAGGGAGTAGCTCCGCGGACGTTCTCCACCGTTGCGAGAGTGGCGGAACTGGCAGACGCGCGAGACTTAGGATCTCGTGGGTGACCGTGGGGGTTCAAGTCCCCCCTCTCGCACCATCACTTCGATCCCCTTGACTAGGAGTCCGAATCTTGACGATGAAAATGGAAGTAACGGAACTGGGACCGATGAAACGCGCTTTGAAAATTGAGGTGCCAGCCGACGAGGTGACCCAACAGTTTTCACGTGCCTATCTAGAACTTAACCGTCAGGTACAGATTCCAGGATTTCGACCAGGAAAAGCCCCCATGGCGATTCTAGAAAAGCGTTATGCTAAAACGGTGGAAGAGGATGTGATTCGAAAGCTAGTCCCCGATTTCTATGATCGAGCCATCAAGGAAGCAGGAATCAGCCCAGTGGTAGTGGAAATCCCGCCCTTGGATCGAGTCAAAATCAAAAAAGATTCTCCGTTCACCTTTACCGCGACGGTCGAGATAAAGCCCACAATCGAGCTTTGCAGTTATAAAGCGCCGAATCCCATTTCTCTTTCAGTCGACAAGCGCACCGTTACAGTTGAGCAGGTAGATCGTGCCCTGGATGTGTTACGCGAACAACAAGCTCAATTGGATGCTGCGCCAGTGGGTACAGCGCTAGCTGAAGGAGGCTATGCCATCGTCGACCTTGAAGGATTTTTAGATGATGCCCCTCTAGAGGGTACAAAGAAAGAAGGTCAGCTCCATAGGGTAGGGTCAAAGGCAGCCTTGCTGGGCATCGAAATTGATGGGCACCTTATCGGAAGACTGCAAGGGGATGTTATAGAGATTCCTCAGACCTATCCTGTGAGCCATCCTGACCAGCGAGTTGCAGGAAAATCCGTCAGATTCCGCTTGGATATCAAGGGGGTCAAGCAGAGGAAGCTTCCTGCGCTCGACGACGAGTTTGCCAAGGACTGTGGACCATACGCATCACTCCAAGAATTACAAGACAAGCTTCGCGGTGAAATGGAAAAGGCTCTCAAGAAAGATATTGAAGAGTCTTACAAGGATACACTTCTCAAACGCCTGCTCGAAGCCCATGATTTTGACCTACCCGACTCACTCGTCGAGCGAGAGCTTAGTACGATTGTTCGTCAAAAACTCCAGGCGCGGCATCGGAGTAACGTTACTGGTTCTCTCCCGGCAGTTGATGAAGAAGAACGGATGAAGATTCGCGAAGAATTTCGTGATGAAGCGCATCGTCGTGTCAAGGCGGGATTGATACTCGAAGCCATCGCCGAAAAGGAAGGCTTATCAGTCGGCCAGGAAGATCTGAACAACGAAGTGACTCGATTAGCTACAGAACTGAGGGTTCCGATGGCGGATCTCGTAAAGATGATCCAGGCAGGTGGCCAGGATGCCATCGATGAATTACGGGCACGGATCTTGGCTGACAAAGCTCTGGATGTTGTCTACCGCCAAGCGGTCATTCAAGGATAATTCGGCCGTTCGTCGCGCGCCCGGTCTCAAGAGGCAGGGGCTTATAGAAGAAAGGAACTGAGGAATATGTTGGTCCCGATCGTCGTTGAACAAACCAATCGAGGCGAACGTGCCTATGATATCTACTCACGCCTCCTCAAGGATCGCATCATTTTCCTTGGTGCTCCCATTGATGATGTGTTTGCCAACTTGGTGATCGCGCAACTGCTTTTTCTCGAAGCGGAAGATCCTGAGAAAGATATCAATCTCTATGTCAATTCTCCCGGAGGCAGTGTGACAGCCGGATTAGGCATCTATGACACGATGCAGTATGTGAAACCTTCGATTAACACCATTTGCCTCGGTCAGGCCGCGAGTATGGGCGCGCTCCTCTTGACCGCAGGAACAAAAGGAAAACGGTTTGCGTTGCCTAATGCTCGAGTGATGATCCATCAGCCGTTAGGTGGCTTCCAGGGGCAGGCAACCGAGATCGACATCCATGCTCGAGAAATATTAAAGATTCGTGACCGTCTCAATGAGATTATGGCCAAGCATACCGGACAACCTATCGAGAAAATTGCTCATGATACGGAACGAGACTACTTCATGTCTGGTGAGGAAGCAAAGCGATACGGGATTATCGACGAGGTCATCACACGACCTTCGAAATTTATGAAAGCAGTGGAATCACACGACGGAGCAAAGGACGGGGCCAAAGGCAAGTAAAACGGGAGGATCCATGGCCAAACAGGAAAAGATGGACCGGCACCTGCGATGTTCTTTCTGTGGCAAAAGCCGTGATGAAGTACGAAAACTGATTGCTGGACCGACGGTCTATATCTGTGATGAATGTGTCAATCTCTGCAATGACATCATTGCCGAGGATTGGGAAGAGGCCAAAGAAGAGATTTCGTCGAAGCTCAAGAAGCCAGCAGAAATTAAGCATCACCTCGATCAGTATGTCATCGGACAGGAGCGTGCGAAGCGCATCTTGTCCGTGGCCGTTCATAATCACTACAAGCGCATTTCTTCAAAGGAAAAAGAGGTTGATGATATCGAACTCCAGAAGGGCAACATCCTCATGGTGGGTCCTACCGGTACAGGGAAAACCCTCCTGGCCCAAACTCTGGCCAAGTATTTGGATGTCCCGTTCACCCTCGCCGATGCTACGACGCTCACCGAGGCCGGTTATGTGGGGGAAGATGTCGAAAACATCATTCTGAAGCTCCTGCAAGCTGCTGACTACGATGTGGAACGGGCCGAGCGCGGGATCGTATACATCGATGAAATCGATAAAATCAGCCGGAAGAGTGACAGTCCATCGATAACTCGAGATGTGTCCGGTGAAGGTGTGCAGCAAGCCCTCTTGAAATTGATTGAGGGCACGATTGCGAATGTCCCTCCGCAAGGAGGGAGAAAGCATCCGCATCAAGAGTTCATTCAAGTGAACACGAGCAACATCCTGTTTATCTGTGGTGGGGCCTTTGTCGGTCTGGAGCAAATCATCGAGCAGCGTCTGAATCGGAAGTCGATGGGATTTGGAGCAGAAATTCGTGGCAAGAGCGACATTCGTTTGGGTGATTTATTGGCCAAGGTGCAACCTGAAGATTTCTTGAAGTTCGGTCTGATTCCTGAATTTGTCGGACGGTTGCCGGTTGTGGCTACATTAGAAGAACTCGACGATCGTGCCCTTATCCGTATCCTGACCGAACCACGGAATGCCCTGACGAAGCAGTACGAAAAGTTGCTGTCGTTTGAAAAGGTCAAGCTACGGTTTACGGAAGGGGCGTTGGGGGCTGTTGCACGAAAAGCTTATTCCCAGAAGACTGGTGCCCGGGGGCTTCGGGCGATCTTGGAAGAAGTTATGCTCGACGTAATGTATGATGCCCCTTCCCAGAAACAGATCATCGAGGTGGTGATTACAGAGGATGCTATCCAGGGGAAAAATCCTCCGATTCGTATCTTTGAACAAGAGAAAGACGCTAAGACCGCGTAAAAACGAAGAAAAGCAGAAATAGAGTCGTTGCCAGGCCAGACTTTTCTGGATGGTCGGGTCGGTCCACATTACTGTACCTACGCCTTCTCGCTTCGCTCCCCATAGTACCTTCATCCGTATCTCGACAAGCTGAATCGCTGCGCTATACTTTCCACGTGTGCAGTCGCTGGATGGAGGGTTTGTGAAGTACCCTGTTTCTTTAAGTCTCCGGCATAAGGGCAAGATCCTTGAGCTTGATGAAGCCCGTGAAATGGTTGTCTTGTCGGGGGTTAATGGGGAGGCAATCGGCGGATTATCGTGGGACTTCGTCATTGACCAGATTCTTGCCTACCATAAGGTTTCTGTTCAAAAAGAAATTCGCTCCGAGCCGCGCATCTCCCTGGCATTTCGGGTGCGATACAACACCCCTGAAGGGGTGCGATTTGAAAGTCGCGCAGGAGGTATCGGGGGAGGCGGGTTATTTATCGAAAGCCAATCTCCTCTTCCTGTAGGGACCAAACTAGGAATGGAATTCTCTCTTCCTGAAAGGTCCGAAGAATGGATTCCGGCTAAAGGGAGTGTGGCGTGGGTTTGCCCAAAGGCCGATCAATATACGTTCAGTCCTGGAATGGGAATCCGATTCACGGAAATTTCAGAAGAGATTCGGGATCGAATTCATGCGTTAGTGAAGATAACCCAGGACACGAGCCAAGCGGCCTAGTTCCATTTCGCATGTAGCTTACTTGGAAGAGCATCGGGTTTATGAAACTCCCTGTTGTTTCCACTGCAGGTCATCAAGGTAAGTCTCTCGTCATCGATTTGGACCAAGAAACGATCAACATCCACGACGCCTCAGGCCACCTGTTGGGTGCTGTGTCATGGGGTGCGGTCATCGAGCGTGTGCTTATCAGCGGTGAAGATGCTCGATTTGCCCATTGCCGTACTCAACCGCGTGCGCCTCTTGCCCTGAAGGTCCGTTACACGACACCAGAAGGAAAGCAGTTCGATAGTCTTACGGGAGGCATCGGTGGAGGTGGGCTCTTTATTGAAAGCGGTGCTCCCTTGAAACGTGGCACTGAGTTGACGGTTGAATTTGCCATTCCAGATAAACCTTGGGAAAAACTCAAAGCTAAAGCAAAGGTGGCTTGGGTCCGCAGCAAACCCGAGCGATACCTCTTGTTTCCTGGGATGGGTGTTCAATTCATCGAGTTGGATAAGAAGATCCAAGAAGAACTGGTTGGGCTTGTGGAGGCTCTGAATCGAAACCGAAACCCATCCTGAAACCCTTGAGATTCTGTTTTCTACCCCGTCAGCATCGAAGCAAGCCCTTTATCACACTATCGATTCTATCTTTACGTTCGAGATGGGCGCTGAATCGCGTAGGCATCTAGTACCTACTCAGGGCTTGCGCGGCCGCTCGTTGTACCGACATATCGGGATCCTGCAGGAGCATTGTCAATTTGAAACGTGTTTCAGAGTCCAATCCTGGTAACCAGCCTAAGCTCCGAGCGGCAGCTTCACGCACGGCTGGCTCTGAATCGTCTAGCTTTGCCAGAAGTACGGGTTGCGATTTCAAATCTCCAATCTTTCCCAAAGCCTCCGCTGCGTTCCGTCGAATGAACGTATCGCGGTCATCTAGCAACGTGATCAGGAGGTCAACCGTCGTTTGTCGATCGGGTGAGGGACTATCCTGGTAGCAACCGATGGTCAGAGAGAAACAAATGAGCAATGGGGATGTGAAAAGGAACCATTTGGCTCGGCAAGCACGTGACAACAGTATGGAGAACTGCCCAAAGATAATCACGAGGATTGTTCGGACTCGTCTTGGACCGGCGGTGGTTCCTTTGCCGCTTCAATAGATTGCTGGATTTCTTTTTGGGCTGCATCTATTTCGGCCTGAATGGTCTGCATCTGAGGGTCCACGCTATTTCGGACATCGGTGACCGCCTGCCGAAATGTTCGTACAGCTTCCCCAAGGCCTTCCCCTAGATGTTGCAGATCGTCGGGCGACATTCCCGCAGCTGCTGCTGGTCCCTTCGCTTTAAGCGCAGCTTGTTGTGCCTGAACACGGGCGACAGCATCTTTATTGACGATCGCTGAAGGGCGTTTCGTGGTGGCTTTCGCGTGGGACGTGGCTGGCAATGGAGGGTACGAGGCCCGAGCTGTCGGAGGAGGAGCTGCGGCCCGCTCCTCCATCGAAATCACAGGAGTAGCGGAAGACGTAGGGGCTGGATTTGGAGAAGTGGTCGAGACTTGTGGAGTGTGGGGGGCGGTATTGTAAAGCAACGAAGCAGTGGTGCCAGGCGTCAGCTCAGGCCCTGGAGCATAGGGGACATTCACTTTGGTCAGGGTGGAGGATGATCTGGTAGCGGAGGGTGCCCCAGTTGTTGCTATAGGAGGAGCTTCAACTGATCGTGGTTGTTCAGTTTCCTGTTGGGTCTGACCTGGTGTGGGCTGGGGGGAATCGTTGACCTCTTTCCGAAACCCTTTCAAGGCCTTACCGACGCCTTCACCGATCTGCGGCAGTCGGCCAGCGCCAAAAATGATCAGGATAATGATGAGAATGATAATGAGCTCAGAGAAGCCCATGGTTCCGAACATCTGTGCCTCGTGCGGAGAATCTGGAAACAAGAAGGCTTAGAATTTAATCTAGCTGCTGTAACGAGACAGTGTCAAGGAAGCGGAATGCGCAGATGTATCTGATATTAGAGAAGAGACACAATCTCGGTCTGAAGTGGTAAGCCATACACCACGGCCTCTCGATCCGAGACATACACATCCAGCTCGCTCCTGATTCCGAATTCTTCCGGAAGGTAGATGCCGGGTTCTATCGAAAAACAGGTGCGCGGCATGAGTCGCCGATTGTCTTGTGTTTCCAGGTTGTCGATATTGGCTCCATTGCCGTGGACGTCCTCACCGATAGAGTGGCCCGTTCGATGGATGAAAAAGTCACCGTAGCCTGTTTCGCAAATGGTTTTTCGGCAAATATCATCGACTTCCCATCCACAGGGAAATTGTCCTGCCAGTACCTTCTCTTGGACAAACGAGAGTGCCGCATCGCGCCCTCGTCGCACATAATCAAAAATCGTGCGGTGCCTAGACGGCACGTGCTGACCGCTGTAGCCTGTCCAGGTGATGTCCCCGTAGACGGATCCCGGGAGGGTCTGCTTCGCCCAGAGATCGATCAGAATCAAATTGTCACGAGTGATAGAGGAGGACCCGGATTCATTGGGGCTGTAATGGGGGTCGGCGCTGTGAGTGTCCACAGCGGCAATGGGAGCACTGGATGTCGTTAAACCCGCGTCGCGGATGCGCGAGAGGATGAATTGTTGCAGGTCGTATTCTGTCAGCGGACGTTGGTGAGAAAGACACGAGGCGATATGAGAAAAGGCGTCATCGACGATGCTTCTGAGTGTGACGACAGCGTACCGATGGGATTCCAGTTGTTGATCCGTCCAAACTGCCTCAAATCGCTGCACGAGATCGGCTGAGGTGACGACCTTGGGTCCGAAGCTTCGAATCAACTCAACGGTACCGGCGTCGACCCGCGACAGATACGGAACAGCGTTGAATGGCGAATACTGCATGGCAATTTGTTGTCGACCTCGCAAGAGGGAGGCCAAGAGCATCCGTTGCTGTTCCCATGACACGTATTGCTGGACCTGGCCGGGTAGGTCATCCAGTACGTGTGGCTCGATCTTGTGAAGAAGTTTGATAGGATCTCCAGTTGTCGGTATCCAATAGTACCAGCGACGAGTGACGTGCCGAGCCGGGTCAAGGAGCAGCACACGATAGGCTAGTGGGTCGCTGCCGCGGAAATCGTAGAAAAGCCATCCGTCAATCGTCGACAGATCTTGAAGCGCTTCTTGGATCTCGACGATCCGTCTATGATGTTCACCGCTCTCCATGGAGTGGCATCTTATCCTTGAGGTAGAAAGGCGTCAATCAATCGACTGTCTCCGTATGGATCATGATACAATGGCTATTCATGATGTCAGAAGCAAGGCGAGACGTCCCCGCCTTTCGAGTCACATTCTTCTTTGGGCCTGAGCCGGTCGAGGGGAAAGCCGATGCGGTGGTCTGCGTGTTCAACGTCAAAAAACGGAGTTGGAAGGCAGGTATCCAGGTCGCTGTCGAGATTAGCACGAGTCAGGTGACGGCACTTCGAAGGACCATGGAACTGAATGATCGACTCGCGGCAAGTTTGAAGGCGGTCGACCGACAGGAGGTCTCACACTACCAAGAGCGTGTGGAAGATGTTTTCGTACAAGCCCTCTGTCGGTGCAAGCTGGATGTGCGATTGCAGGCTGGTCTTGCTCAAGAGAATCAACGAATGGAAGTCCATGAGTTGACGGATGAGTTGAACCACGAGGCCCACGCCCGTACGGATGATATCCTTGTGCACATATTAGACGAGTTGGATCTGATTTCAAGCCATCCGTCCTCGCTGTGATGTGTAAATCAGCCAGGGGGCTTGCATTCACACCGGGATTTGTTATAACGCATGTCAGTATCTCCGCATGATTGTTCATGCGGATACTAGCTTGAGCATTTGAAGGAGAAGGAGGCGCCTCACGTGAGACTTGCCATCGTGATTCTAGTCGTTGTCATGACCTATTGTTCGATGCTCGTGGCCCCAGCGTGGAGCCAGTCGTCGTCCGCTGACGCGCAGCAAGGGACGGCGACCGGAGCCGGTATGGGAGCGGCGTCTGCCGCCGCCACTATCCTGTACTTCCCGTTCAAAGCGGCATTTGCCCTCGGTGGTGGGATTGTGGGTGGCCTCGCCTACGTTTTTTCAGGTTTCAGCGAACAAACGGCGATGAATATCTGGGTGCCCAGCGTGTACGGCACCTACCTCATTACGCCCGAACACTTGACCGGTGATAGACCGGTTCGTTTCCTCGGTGTTGCTGCTGAAAATGAGGGGACGTCAGGCGCACCGTATTCACCGTACGAACCCGTGCAGTGATATGAAGCCTGTCATCGGCGTGACACCAGACTTCCATGCTGGTGACAGGAAAGATATGGGTGGACCGGAACCCACCTACTTTCTACGGGCCAGGTACATTCGAGCCGTCGAAGAACTCGGCGGCATTCCTCTGATCCTACCCCTCGTCACTCATCCTGCTGCTCGACGACGGCTTCTCGATGGCGTTGATGGACTCCTGCTCACAGGGAGCGGGCCGGACCTTTCACCAAGGCTCTACGGTGAAAGGACGCGCTACAAGTTTCCGATAGTCAGCGAGCGTCGTGCAGATTTCGAACTGGAGGTGGTGCGCCAGGCCAGGATGCGGGATCTTCCGCTCTTGGGGATCTGCGGAGGCATGCAGACAGTGAATGTCGCGTGTGGAGGGAGCCTGTTTCAAGACATTCCCGCACAAGTGCCGAGCGCGATGGACCATCGTCAGAAGACGAAGGCGATCCATCTTGCTCATGCGGTCACGATCGCACCCAAGAGCCTGCTGAGAAGGGTGATCGGAAGTGATGCCCTCATGGTGAATAGCTCACATCATCAATCGGTCAAAAAGGTTGCACCATCACTCATCGCCAGTGCCCTTGCACCCGATGGGGTGGTCGAGGCGATCGAGTCGTCTGCCCATCGATTTCTACTTGCGGTTCAATGGCATCCCGAATTCTTATTCGAGGGGCATGTCGCTCATCGCCGGTTATTTGAAGCCCTATTCCGAGCGGCTCGTCGGACCCGCGCATGAGCTGTTTCGACCATTTCAAGCTATCGTCACCAATCTGTATCACCATTCCCTTGCCGTCTATGAACCTAATGAAAAGCGTCCGGCTATTGATTTGGTCAGATCGAACTCTTACCTCTTGGGCCTAGGAGCGACCGTGAGCAATCCGCTTCTTCGGACAAAATCCATCGATCAAATTCTGGCCGATGCCGACCGCCCCGGGCACCGGCTCAAAAAAACGTTGACGGTTTGGGACCTGACCGCACTTGGAATCGGTGCGATTATCGGGACCGGCATCTTTGTTCTGGTTGGTACGGCCATAGTCGGTGACTCGCTCCGTCCAGGAGCGGGGCCTGGGATTGTGTTGTCCTTCGTCCTGTCCGGCTTCACGTGCGCATTAGCCGCCCTCTGCTACGCCGAATTCTCAGCGATGATCCCGGTAGCCGGGTCGGCCTACACCTTTTCCTATGCCACGCTAGGAGAGTTTCTCGCCTGGCTGACGGGGTGGAACCTGGTCCTGGAATATGGTGTGGCCTGCGTCGCGGTCGCGATCGGCTGGTCCGGCTACTTTAATAAATTGCTCAAGCTCGCGGGTTTGGAACTGCCGTATTGGGCGACCAACCCGCCGCATTGGGCTGGAGGGCCTGAAGGGAGCATCGCGAATTTCCCTGCTGCGATCATCGTGTTATTGGTCACCGCCATCCTCGTCGTGGGAATTAAAGAAAGTGCTCGCGCCGCCGGCGTGATCGTCCTCTTGAAACTTGGGGTGATCCTGTTCTTTATCGCCGTCGGGGCTCCTGCGGTCAGTGCTGAGAATTGGACGCCCTTCATGCCGAATGGGTTTGAGGGAGTTCGCTCCGCCGCCGCGATTATCTTCTTTGCATACATCGGGTTCGACGCCGTGTCGACGGCCGCAGAGGAGGCTCGGAATCCCCAGCGAGATGTTCCATTAGGGATCCTGGGTTCATTGGCTGTGTGCACGGTGCTCTATATCGCTGTCGCCGCCGTCCTTACCGGCTTGGTCCCCGCGAGCCAAATTGACATTCATGCCCCGGTCGCCGAAGCGCTGAGTCTCGTTGGGTTTAAATGGGGCGCTGCCATCGTGGCGATTGGGGCCGTGGCAGGAATTACGGGTGTGCTGGTCGTCATGATGCTTGGACAGATTCGTGTGTTCTTTGCGATGTCACGTGACCAACTTCTGAGTCCAGGGTTATCCAAAGTGCATCCGACATTCGGGACCCCGCATCGTGCGACTATTCTAACTGGAGTGGCTGTCGCAGTGTTGGCAGCGTTCTTCCAAATCGGGGAAGCGGCCGATATGACCAACATCGGCACCTTCTTCGCCTTTGTATTGGTCAGTTTCGGTGTCATGCTGCTTCGATACACGAAGCCCGATCAAGCTCGTCCCTTTCGGCTTCCGTTCATGCCTCTCGTACCGATCTTGAGCATAGCGGCGTGTCTGTACCTCATGGCTGGATTGCCGCAGGCCACCTGGATCCGCTTTGTGGTATGGACCATCATCGGTATTTTCGTCTACGTGGGCTACGGCTTGAAACACAGCAGACTGGCTGAACAGGCTGCACGTCGTGATTCGATGCCTGGGTGAGTCAGACAAACTCTTTCCTGTGAGGAGGCGAGGCTAGACGGGCTTTTCGGACGGCTGTGTCGGGGAAGTAGGGGCGGTGTCAGGAGCGTCTGCGCCCGGGGGTGTGGTTGCTGAAACAGCAGGTGTAGCAGAAGCAGCTGGAGCAGATGATGCGGGAGTGGCAACTCCTGGCGCAACTGCGGGCGTAGGTGGAGTGGCAGGCTTTGGCGGGGGTGCCGCTGGCTTTGGTGGAGCGGGTTTTTCGGGCTTAATCCCTTTTTCCCACGCCGGACCTGAATACATGTCTGTCGTTAAGACATTGGTTTTCCATTTTTCTTCAAAATCAGCAGCGGCTTTGTTGGGTGTTTCGCCAATTCCCATGACATCGTTCCAAGGGTAGACCTTGGGTCCAATCTGGCACTCGGATTCGGTACGCCGCAAATACAGTGCGATCGGATTACCCCTGTAGGGTCCAAGAAAGATATGGACGGATCCGACGTACTCAAGCAATGAGGCCATAAGGCCCTCCCAAGGAATGCTCATGATGCCACAAGAGGCGACAAAGGGGCAAGGCTGCTGGAGAACTAGCCGTTGTCGCGGTATGGGGGTGATCCTACGAGTTTGATCTCAGGTTTTTGGAATAAAGAAGAGACATGTGATCAGATGCCCGTCTTCCCAAGTCGTTCTCGGGCTTGGTGGATGGAACGCAAGAGAGTCTTATGGCTGCGGCAGCCGACTACGAGTTTCGCATCAGAAATCGTTACCGGCCGATAGGAACGCAAGAACCGCTCTTTTAATCGTCGGATCCGCGCGAAGGATTGTGCCAGTCGTCCTTCAGAAAGAACACCCGATGTCGCAGCCTTCTCAACGGCGTTAAAGGCAGCGACGATCCCATTACGATCTTGGCAGATCAATGGCATGTCGCAGCCGGCTTGGATGGCCTGCACGGTCGCATCTCCGATGCCATAATGATCGATAATGGCGTGCATCTCGAGATCGTCCGTCAGGACGACACCGTCGTAATATAACTCCTCACGAAGAAATCTCCCAATGATCGTTGGAGAGAGCGTCGCTGGGCGAGTCTCGTCCAGCGCCCGATACACAACATGGGCGGTCATCAATGTGGCCACACCGTTGGCAATCACGTGTCGAAAAGGGGGAAACTCAATCTGTTCGAGTCGTGCACGATCCGCCGTCACGATAGGCAATTCTTTATGCGAGTCCGAATTGGTGTCACCATGTCCAGGAAAGTGTTTTCCACAGGCGACGACATTATTGTCCTGAAGTCCCCCCACAGTGGCCAATCCTAATTCAGACACGATGTCAGGATTTACGCCGAATGCCCGATCCCCGATCACCGGATTCAAGGGGTTGCTGTTGACATCCAGCACAGGAGACATATTCATATTGATGCCGACGGCTTTGAGTTCGTTTGCCGTGGTGGCCGCTGCCGCATAGGCCAATTCCGAAGAATGGCATTCCCCCAACATTTCGCACGGGGGGAAAATGGTGAATTCTTTGGGTAACCGTGAGACGCGTCCGCCTTCTTGATCGATCGAGATCAGGAGTGGGACGTGCGCACTGCAGCGCTGAAGCTCGTTTGTTAAGTCAACGATTTGTTCAGCCGATTCGAGGTTTCTTGCGAAGAGGATGACTCCACCCGGCTTATATTCCGTGATAAACGCGGCCAGATCTGACGAAACGGTTGTCCCGTCGAACCCTACCATGAAAAGCTGACCGATCTGGGCGCGAGAGAACGTCATACCGTTAATAGTGAGCGATTGACCAGGAACTGGATCAAGAGCCTCGTTCCGATTCCGGTCGGTCCCTTGGGAATATACGCGCGTTCCCGCTCGCTCCAGTCGGTGCTGGCGATGTCCAGATGTACCCATGGACAATCGCCGACGAACTTGCTTAAGAAGAGCGCAGCGGTGATCATGCCACCCCCTCGTCCGCCGATATTGCGCATGTCCGCGACATCGCTGCGTAATTGCTCGAAATAGTCTTCCCACAGCGGCATCTCCCAAACACGCTCCCCGGCCCGAAGACCTGCCTGACGAATCGCTTCTTTTAATCGTGTCTCAGTGCCAAACATCCCGATGGCGAATTGGCCCAACGCGACCACACAGGCTCCTGTCAGCGTGGCAATGTCGATGAGAGCAGCCGGCTTGAACCGGGTGGCATAGGCAAGGCCGTCGGATAAGATCAGCCGTCCTTCGGCATCAGTGTTTTGGACTTCCACCGTTTTGCCGGAGAGGGTCTTGACGACGTCACCGGGTCGCATCGCCCGACCCCCAGGCATGTTCTCGGCGACGGGAAGAATGCTGATAAGATTCAGCGGAAGCTTCAAGCGAGCAGCCGCACGTATGGTGGCCAGTACCTCTGCCCCGCCGGTCATATCAGCTTTCATCTGCTCCATGTTCTCCGACGGTTTGAGCGAGATGCCTCCAGTGTCAAAGGTAATGGTCTTTCCGACAAGGACCACCGGCCGTTCGTCTTTCTTTTTGGCTCCGTGGTACTGGAGAATAATGAACTTCGGTGGTTCGTGGCTGCCTTTGGCAACTCCCAGCAAGGCACCCATGCCAAGAACTTCCATGTCCTTCTGTTCGAGGATTTTCAGGCTGATGCCGGTCTCTTTCGCGACGACCTTTGCTTCGTGAGCAATCCTCGTCGGAGTCATCACATTGGAGGGATGGTTGGATAGATCTCTGACAAACACCGTGGCTTCGGCAGTGGCCACGCCGCGACGAATTCCTTCCGATATCTGACCCAGCTCACTTTTGTGTGGGGTCAAGACTGTCATCGCTTTCAATTCTTTGTTCGTCGGCGCATCACTCCGATACGTGGTGAACTGATAGCTCCCCAAGATGGCTCCTTCGGCCATCGCCTGCGCAACATCCAGCAGCGAACAGTCACGAGGCGTGAGGCTAGGAAGCGCGACCGCGAAGGCGTGAGACTTCGTGCTGCGTACCCGCTTGACGGCATGACCCATGGCCTGGCGAAATTGATCAAGGCCCAAATTGCTCTTCTTACCGAGTCCTACAAGAATCAGCCGTTTCGCAGGAATTTTCCCGTGTGTATGGAATAGTACGACTTCGTTGGCTTTGCCCTCGAATTCCTTCGATTGGAGGAGTTCGCGGAGCGCCCCGCCGAGAGCTTGATCCAGCAACGCTGCGTCGTCCTTCGCGAGTCCCTCTCCTTCACAATGCAGGAGAACAAGCGCATCCGCGATTTCTGTATCCACGTGTCCCTGTTTGGGCTTGATCCGCATGATGTTCATTCAGTTCTCCTATATGCTGCATCAATCAACAACCCTCATCTGTCACTGAGATGGTTCCCCTCATACTCCCCGCATGTCGGGTGTCCAGATGTACTTGTGCATTTGCAATTGAAGACGGACCGGCAGTCGATCTGCCAACACCCATTCTGTCAGGTGACGAGGATCCAACGTGTTGAACACCGGACTAAACAGGACTGAACAGCGCTCGGTCAGCCGGAAGCGATCCAGAATGCTTTTGGCCCAGTCGTAGTCAATCCGGTCTTGGATGACGAATTTCGCCTCGTCCCGCGGTCTCAGGCGTTCGACATTAGGCCAGTGCATTCGTTCCGTCATACCGCTTCCCGGACACTTCACATCCAAGATAATATGAACCGATGGATCGACTAGCGCGGTATCAACCGCTCCGCTCGTTTCCAGGAGGACCGTGAACCCTTCTTGGCACAGGCAGCGGAGCAAGGTGTCGGTATCCGGCTGTGCCAACGGCTCACCTCCCGTCACCTCTACCAACGGACAACTGTAGGATCGTATCGTTCCGAGAATGTCATCGAGTGAATGCTCCGATCCTCCGAAGAAGGCATATTCCGTGTCACACCAGGTACAGCGCAGTGGGCAACCGGTCAGCCGCACAAAAACGCAGGGCAGCCCGGCAAAGGTCGATTCACCCTGCACGCTATGAAAAATTTCCGTCACGCGCATGAGATAGATGCCTTGCTCACAGGTGTGCTGATCGGATGACTGGCTGAGGATACAGCGTGTCCTGGCCCAGGTCGACGCTCATAGCCATTTGACAACCGGCCAGTTCTTGCGTCGAGCGACAGAGGCCATTCCACGAATGGGATTCACCACTGTCGGGTGACCCACGGCACGAAGCAGGTCTAGATCACCAGGACTGTCGCCGTAGGCATAGCATTGAGATAGATCCAACGTCAGTTCATGAGTCAACCGCTCGATCAGTTGGCGTTTCCCTTGTCCGTACGGAAGCGGGGGGATCAGAAAACCGGTATAAAGGCCGTTCATCTGCTCCAATCGACTGGCAAAGCATCGATCGGCCCGAAGAGCGTCTGCGACAGGAGCGATCAAGAAATCGATGGACCCGGTCACGAAAATGATGGCATGGCCGGCTTGTCGATGCTCTTCAAGCTTCCGCATGGCGGAGGCTGAGACACGAGGACATAATTCTTCTCGACAGAATTCTTCGCCCAACGGTTGGATCACTTGCGAGGGTTTTCCGGCGAGGTACAGCTTTCGCGATCGGAGCGGGTGCAGGGAGAGAGGTGGAACATGTTGCAGCAGCCAAGAGACACTCTGCCGGGCTTCAGGCCAACCAACGATACCACGTCGCCACAGCCAGCGGAAAAATCGCACTTCGCTTGCTTCGCCGGGCAGAATGGTATTGTCGACGTCGAAGAATGCAGCAATGGAGGAGGAGAGCCCCCGTTGATCCGTCCGTATCATAGAAGAACTACCCAGACACGAAAAATTAGGTGCCGATTCTACCGGAGGTTCTGTTGATTGACAACAATTTTACCCTACTCCTATAATGCGCACTCCCTCAGGCGTCGCTCGTCGTTCCTGAAGCGTGTCTCGTGAACCGCTGTCCACGACGAATTCCGACGAACGACGCTTCGCGAGTGACGCGTCACGCTTTGTGCCGAAGTGGTGGAATGGCAGACACGCACGTTTGAGGGGCGTGTGGCGAAAGCCGTGCGGGTTCAAGTCCCGCCTTCGGCACCATCGATTCGACCTCCAGTCGTCGGTCTCCCCCTAAGCCATCTCATGGCCATTTGGACCTAGACTTTCGGCCCCATTCCATAGGACACTGGTGCCGCCTTGCGCCTGTCGGACACGCCTGAGTGATACCTGATGAGATCGCCTCACCCCAAACTGCCTCCTGTCTTCTTATCGCGGGTAGAATCATTCGCTTGTGCGACCTCAACCTTTCTTCGATCCGCTGCCCCTAGTACTCGGCAAGGAGTCTCAGATGATCTCTACCAGTAACCTTTCTGTGTTGGATCTGCTGCGCAAGCGAGTCGCCGATCTAGCGCGTGAACTGGCCGAACGGGATAGTGTGTTGCACGAACGCACTCGGCACCTCCGTGTCGCGCAGTCGCTGGCTCATCTGGGAAGCTGGGATTGGGAGATTGAGAGCGGCGAGGTTCGGGGTTCGAATGAGTTATACCGTATCTTCGGCTGGGATCCTGGATTGCACCACATGACCTTTGAGCTCTTTGTCTCGGCACTGTTCCCGGACGATCACGACCGAGTTGTCACGGCAATCAATGATGCGTTAGGCGGAAAGGCGCCTTTGGATCTGGAGTACAAAATCGTCCGCCCAAACGGCGATGTGAGGACGATTCATTGCTGTGGCGAGGTCCTACGCGATGATAATGGAACACCGTGTTGCATGTCCGGGTCCGTCCAGGACATCACCGAACGGAAACGCACGGAAGCGATGTTACGTTCCTCGCAGGAAAAGCTCCGCCAGGCTCTCCAAGCATCAGGTATTGGACTATGGGACTGGAATAGCGAAACGAACGAGGTGGCCTTTTCAGAGCAATGGAAACGTCAGCTCGGGTACGAAAAGACGGAGCTCGCGGACTCATTCGAGACCTGGGAGGTGCTGCTCCATCCAGAAGATCATGATCGCGCCATTGCGTACCTGCGGGACTATGCGCGTGAACGTCCAGGGGAGTATCGGCAGGAGTTTCGCCTGCGGCGCAAGGATGGGACGTACCGGTGGATCGAAGCCCGCGCCTCGTTTGTGACGGAACCTGATGGCCGCCAGATCCGCCTCCTTGGCTCGCATACCGACATCACCGATCGCAAAGCAATGGAGGAGGCGGTGCGGGAAAGCGAAGACCGCTACCGAACATTGGTCGAACTTTCACCGACCGGGGTTTTTGTTTTTTATGAAGAGCGGATCATCTATGTCAATCACACGGGCGCCATTCTCATGGGAGCGAATGACCCCCGAGAAATTCTCGAACGACCAATGTTCGATTTCATCCATCCGGACTTTCACCACGAAGTCCGTGACAACGTGAAACACTTACTCACCGGGAGAGCCTCCGTCCATAGCGCAGAACGAATCTACCTCACGACAGACAGAACGCCGGTCTCAGTTCATGTTGACGCCGCACGGATCACATGGAACGGCAAATCCGCCATCATCGGTCTCGTGTCCGATATCACGGATCGGAAGCAGACCGAGGAGGCCCTGCGTGCTAGCGAAGAGCGATTTGCCAAGGCTTTCCAGGCTAGTCCCCACCCGGTAGTGATCAGCGAGTTAGACACAGGTCGAGTGGTTGATGTCAATGAGGCCGCCTGTCAACTGATGGGCTATCGCAAGGAAAAAGTCCAGGGATGCACCACCTTAGAGTTAGGAGTTTGGCAGTCTGCCGAGGAACGAACTCAGTTTGTGGACCAATTAAAGCGTCTGGGGTCGGTCCGCAATGCGGAAGTGAAGCTCCGGAATGCGAACGGCGAAGTCCGGGAGTTTTTGCTGTCGTCGGAACTGATCGAGTTACACGGTAAGCCGTGTAGCGTGACGGTTGGGGATGATATCACCGATCGAAAACGGGCAGAGGACGACTTACGCCGATCCCATACCTTCTTGAGACAGGTGATTGACGCGGATCCGAATTTTATCTTCGCCAAGGATTGCGAAGGACGTTTTACGATGGCCAACAGGGCGGTCGCTGACTGTTATGGAACCACGGCAGAGAACCTCATTGGCCAATCAGATGCTGACTTTAATCCGAACTGGGATGAGGTTGAGTTTTCCCGTCAGACGGATCTCCAGGTCATGAATTCCTTACAAGATTACTTCATTGCCGAGGAAAAGATCACAGATTGGTCGGGAAAGACGCGGTGGTTACAAACTGTCAAACGGCCGATTGTTGATGCCCATGGGCGGGCCCATATGGTGCTTGGTGCGGCGACCGACATCACCGAGCGGAAACAGATGGAGGAGATGCTTCTGCAACGTGAACAGGACTTAAGTGCGGCACTTCAAGAACGAGAACGCATCAGTCGGGATCTCCACGATGGAATTCTCCAATCGCTGTACGCAGTCGGTCTCGGGTTAGTGGCATGTAAGCCGTTGATCACACAACAATCTGACCACATGGCGGAGAAGGTTGTCGCGACACTTGATCAGGTGATCGAGCAACTCAACCAGGTGATGGGAGAGGTTCGTAGTTTCATCATGGGTCTCGAGTCTCATCGCGCACAGGGGGAGGATTTCCCGACGGCCCTACGAACCATGGTTCAAGCCATGTGTGCCGCCAATTCGGCCAGATGCCGGGTGCGGATCGATGACGCAGTTGGCCGTGATATCTCACCCGAGCAGGCAGCCCACCTCATGAATATTGCGCGAGAGGGGTTGAGTAACGCTCTCCGTCACAGCCGTGCCACACGCATTACCGTGTCAGTAGGACCGCTAATCGGGTCTATCCGTCTGACTATTATCGACAACGGCATCGGCTTTAATCCAAAGTCGGTCCAAGGCGTCGGTCATGGGTTGGAAAACATGGCAGCGCGGGCTGTAAAAGTTGGCGGGTTGTTCGCGGTACGATCGGAGCCTGGTAAAGGGACAAGAATTCTGCTTGATCTTCAAAAGGATATGAGAGGGTCTGCCTAACACGAATATGTGATGGGCGTGTGGCGAAAGCCGTGTGGGGTCAAGCCCCACCCTCGCCATCATCGGTTTCAACTCGCCGCGCGCATCCCATATCTTGAAGGCTCTAGGCCATTCGGCTCTAGACTTTCATCCACTCTCATAGGACACTGACCTCCTCATTGGGACCTTTTCTTAGGAACCAGTAGCTGGACGTTGGGCGAAGAGTTATTCTTGGCGAAAGCCACTCTCATTCAGTGTTTCGAGGCGTGCGCCAGGCCACTCCCGTGAGCCAAGGGATTCTCGCCCTCTTGTCGATGGTGCGCAGCAAGGAGTTCGATCATGAGTGCGACAAGCCATCCTCCCGAATTAGATCTGTTGCGACGGCAGGTTGCCGACTTAGCGCGTGAATTGACCGAACGGGATCAGGCCTTCCGCCATCAAAACCAACGGCTGGATGATGAGTTACATGGCCTGCGTGAGCAATCCGAAATGCTTCGTGCTATCGTCGCCGGTACCGCAACGGAGACGGGCGAGGACTTTTTTCACACGTTAGTGCTTCATCTGTGCTCGGTGCTTGGCGTGCAGTACGCACTCGTGGGGGAGGTCCAACAAGCGGCCGTCACGACCATTCGTACCATTGCGGTCTCTGCTGGACACTCCCTTATCGAGAATTTTGAGTATCCTCTCTCCAGCACGCCCTGCGAAATGGCGCTGAGACATTCTTTTGCGTGCTTCGAGCGAGACGTACGGGTTTCGTTCCCAACATTTCAACGATTGGACCAGTTGCGGGTCGAGGGCTATTGCGGAGTACCGCTCAGTGCGAAAGATGGATCCGTCATTGGGCTGCTCGTGGTCATGGATACCAAGCCCTTGCGTAATACCCACCGACTGAAATCGCTCATGACCGTCTTTGCTTCACGAGCCGGAGCTGAGTTCCAGCGGCGCCAGGTGGAAGCCAAACTGAATCATCAGCGACGTCATCTGATTGAGTCCCAAGCCTTGGCGCACCTCGGAAGCTGGGACTGGGACATAGAGAGTGGGAACGTTTGGTGGTCAGATGAACAATACAGGCTGTTTGGATACGAACCGGGAACCGTTAGAGTAACCCACGAAACGTTCCTGCGTGCACTCTATCCGGATGATGATAGCCACGTGCGAGATATGATCAACAATGCCCTGGCTGGACGGGCTATCTTCGATGTGGAATGTCGGATCGTGCGTCCAAACGGCGAGATTCGAGCTATCCACTGCCGCGGCGAGGTTCTTCGAGATGACAGCGGTCGCTCGGTTTCCATGTCCGGTAGCATGCTCGACATTACTAAGCGCAAGCACGTCGAAGAGGCGCTGCGGATCTCGCAGGAAAAGCTCCGCCAGGCACTGCAAGCGTCAAGCACTGGCTTATGGGATTGGAACACGGAAACGAACGAGGTGGCCTTTTCCGAGGAATGGAAACGTCAGCTCGGATACGAAAAGACGGAGCTCGCGGACTCATTCGAGACCTGGGAGACGCTGCTCCACCCAGATGATCGTGATCGGGCCATTGCGTACCTGCGGGACTATGTGCATGAACGTCCGGGAGTGTATCGGCAGGAATTTCGTCTGCGGCAGAAAGACGGGACGTATCGATGGATCGAAGCGAGGGCTTCGTTTGTGACGGAACCTGATGGCCGCCAAATCCGCCTCCTTGGTTCGCATACGGACATCACCGATCGCAAAATGATGGAGGAGACGGTGCGGGAGAGTGAAGACCGATACCGCACCTTGGTCGAACTGTCCCCTTCGGGCGTATTCGTCTTTTGTGAAGGACGAACGGTCTATGTCAATCACACGGGCACAGTTCTCATGGGGGCGTCGGATGCGCAGGAAATTCTCGACCGGCCGACGTTTGATTTCATCCATCCCGACTATCATCAAGAAGTCCGTGAGAATGTGACACGGCTGCTAAGCGGCGGAGTTTCAGTTCATAGCGCCGAGCGAATCTATCTAAAGTTAGACGGAACACAGGTTCCGGTCCAGGTGGAAGCCGCACGGATCACGTGGAACGGCAAACCTGCCATCCTGGGTCTCTTTTCCGACATCACTGAGCGCAGGCAGGCTCAAGAGGCGCTCGCCGTTCTCAATGCCTCGTTGGAACGACAGGTATACGACCGAACGGAGGAGTTGCGCCGGAGTGAAGAGCGCTTTCGCCAATTCTTCGATTACGCCCCGAATGCGACATGTCTGAAGGATCATGACGGTCATTATCTGTATACCAATCGACGATTCGATGAGGTCTTCCAGCTGGCGCCTGGCATGGCCATAGGGAAGACGGATAGGGAACTGTTTTCATCTGAACAAGCCGATCAGTTTCAATCACATGATCGACAGGTGTTGGCTAGCGGACGAGGACAGGAGTTTGAGGAGGTCACGCTACAGGAAGACGGACCCCATACCAGCATTGTGGTGAAATTCCCTGTGACCAATGCGGCTGGGCATCTCTCAGCCATTGGCGTCATTGCGACCGATGTCACCGAGCGCAATCGTGCACAAGAGGCGCTGCGGGAGAGTCAGGGCCGGTGGCATCAGTTCGCCGAGTCGGTCAGTTCCGCATTCTGGATCGCGGATGTTACGCCGGACCAAAAGAAAGTCACGTATGTCAACTCCGCGTTCACCTTCATCTGGGGCATCGAGCGGGAGGAGATATATCAAAATTGGTCGCTATGGCTCGAGTCGATCCATCCGGATGACCGTGTGCGGGTGAAAACAAGTCATGATCGGTTTGTTGTAGGAGGAACCACGGCGGTATTCTATTGTGAGTATCGGATCGTGGGACGAGATGGCTATATCCGCTGGATTGCTGACCGGAGAGTCAGAATGGCGGGATGGGAGAATCGCGTTGCGGGCATTGCGGAGGATATTACCAAACACAAGCAACGGCTGGCACTCATGGCTCAAACTGAGGCCATTGGTAAAATCGGAGGATGGGAGCTGGACTTCGTGACGAACCGGTTGCTGTGGAGTGATGAAACGTATCGGTTACATGATACGACACCGGAACTCTACTGCCCGACTGTAGAAAGCGCGTTGGATTTCTATACACCAGAAAGCCGTCCCGTGATTGTCGAGGCGCTTGGAAACAGTGTGACGCAGGGGGCGTCCTGGGATCTCGAGTTGGAACTCATCACGGCAAAGGGAAGTCGGATTGCCGTGCGAGCTGCCGGCAAGGTGGACGTCGTCAACGGCCGAGCCGTGCGGGCGTACGGCACGTTCCAGGACATTACCGAGCGTAAACGTGCGGAGGAAGCCCTCCGTCGGGCGCATGATGAACTGGAACGCAAAGTCATCGAGCGTACCGCAGAATTGCGGACCAGCGAGGAGCGCTACGCGCGTGCCACCGCCATCGGCAAAATGGGGGTCTGGGAATTGGATGTCGTAAACGGTCAATACCACGGGGATGCCAATCTGAAAGCTCTATTTGGCTATGCCCCCGATGAACTTTCAACCGATCCTTTTGCCTGGCTGAATGTGGTCCATCCGGACGATCGGTCGATCGCCATGCAGAAGTGGGAATTGATGCAAAGCGGAGCCGTTGATGAGTGCCACTATGAGCTCCGCATGGTGAAGAAAGATGGCTCCATGACGTGGACTGATGTTCGATGCCATGGTGTGCATGACCAGAGCGGACGGCTGACACGCTTGATTGGTGCGACCGTTGACATCACCGAGCGCAAGGAGGCGGAGGAGGCCCTGCGTGCCAGTGAGGAACTGTTTTCAAAAGCGTTCCGGTCCAGCCCAGACCCGATGGTGTTGGTGGAGCTCGACTCTGGCCGATGGCTGGATGTCAATGACGCCTGTCTTGTCGGTCTTGGGTGTCTTCGAAAGGACGTGGTCGGGCAAAAGGGAGACGAGATTGAGCATTGGTTGAGGCTGGATGATCAGATCCGCTTCGTAGAGAGATTGGAGCGGGAGGGCTCGATACGCAATTTTGAAGCTGTCCTTGACATAGTCGACGGGGATCGCCGCTATTGCCTCGTGTCTGCGGAGCGGATCGAGTTCCACGGCAAATCTTGTATGATCGTACTCAGTAAAGACATTACGAAACGCAGGCGAGCGGAGCAGGCTCTCCGGAAGAGTCAACAAGCAATTCGGGCGCTTCACGATCTCTCATCCACCCAGGGGCAGTCGTTCAAGGATCGGGTTGAAGCCCTGCTCCAGCTGGGATGCCGTATCTTTGACATGCCGATCGGGATGGAGACCTTTGTCCGGGGCGAAGAATTAGAGGTGAGGCAGGTGAACGCACCCGGCACCGTCTTCTACGAGGGTATGCGTGTGCCCCTGAGCAAGACGTACTGCAGCGAGACTCTTCGCCGAGGCGGACCGCTGAGCTTCGAACATGCCGGTGCTTCTCCGGAGTGGCAGCGACACCCAGCGTATGCTGCGCTGAAATTGGAAGCATACATTGGTACTGTAATTAAAGGGCTGGAACGCACCTACGGGGCTCTATGCTTTGTGGGACTTGAACCCAGGAAAAGAGATTTTACCGAGAACGAGAAGGATTTCCTTCAACTCATGGCGCGGTGGCTCGGCGGTGAGCTGGACCGCCAATCTGCGCTGGACGACCTACGTCAAAGCGAGGAGCGATATCGAACGCTCTATGATGAGACTCCCTCTATGTACTTCACCGTGGACAAAATGGGGCTCATCAGGTCTGTCAACCAGTATGGCGCGCAATACTTGGGTTATCGTGTCGAAGATCTTGTCGGGAAGCCAGTGGCGACGATTTTCTTCGAAGAAGACCGAGCGCGCATCTGTGCTGAGATGGACGCGTTCTTTTGTCATCCGGAAGGAGTCGTGCAATGGGAATTTCGGAAGGTACGAGGTGATGGCAGGGTGCTGTGGGTACGCGAGCTCGCGCGTGTGCTGCACCAGGCTGGAGAACCATTGGCCCTGATCGTGTGCGACGATATCACCGAGCGTAAGCAGGCTGAGCGAGCTCTGCAGGAAAGCGAGGAACGATTCTCCAAAGCCTTCAGAGCAAGTCCTCATCCAATCGGGATAACTGAGGCCGTAACGGGCCTTTGTATCGAGGTGAATGATGCCTGTCTGGAGCTGTTCGGCTTTCGTCGAGAGGAAGTGATGGGCAAGACCACCTTGATGCTAGGTATCTGGCCGAATCTCGAAGATCGAGTGCGGGTCATCGAGCGCCTGAAAGCTGGACAGCCGGTGCGCAACATGGAGTTTGCTTTAAGGATCAAATCGGGTGCGTTGCGCTACGTTCTGGCCTCCGCTGATCTCGCGGAGCTCAACGGAACGGTTTGTGTGGTTACGGTCGCTAACGACATCACGGACCGCAAGCAAGCAGAGGAGGCGTTGCGTAACAGCGAAGAGCGGTTTGCCAAGGCGTTCCGAGCCAGCCCCCATCCGGTCGTCATCAGTGAGCTGGACACTGGGCGAGTGGTCGATGTCAATGATGCGGCGTGCCAGGTGTTCGGGTATTGTAAAGAGGAGGTTGTAGAGCAAACGACATTGCAAATAGGGCTCTGGCATTCTGCAGACGAACGGGACCGATACCTTGAGCTACTGAAACGCCAGGGATCGGTCCGTGACGTGGAAGTGAAGCTGCGCAGTAGGAACGGCGAGGTCCGCCAGTGCCTAATATCGTCCGAACTGATCATGCTGAATGGCAAGCAATGCTCTGTCACGGTCGGAAATGATATCACTGAGAGCAAGCGCATGGAGAAAGCGTTGCGGTTGACCCAGTTCTCTGTTGATCAGGCAGTAGAAGCGATCTTGTGGCTGGATCCGACCGCTCGGATATTCAACGTCAACGATACGGCTTGCCGAATGTTGGGGTATTCACGTCAGGATTTGATGTCGATGACGGTGCATGACATTGATCCTAATTTTCCTCTCGAACGATGGTCGGAGCATTGGGGTCACTTGAAGGAGCGGGGCGCATTGGCATTTGAGGCAAAATATTGGTCTCGCACCGGTGAGGTACTGGATATGGAGGTCACCTTCAATTATCTGCAGTATGATGGGAAAGAGTATGGCTGTGCGATCTTGCGAGACGTCGGAGAACGTAAACGAGCCGAAGCGGAGCTTCGCCGTTCCCATACGTTTTTGCGACAAGTCATCGACACGGACCCGGACCTCATCTTCGCGAAGGACCGAGACGGACGGTTTGCGCTGGCCAACAAGGCGGTCGCTGACTGGTATGGGACGACCGTGGATGACCTGATCGGCAAATCAGACGCTGACTTCAACGGCAACGTGGATGAGGTGGAGTTCTTTCGAGAGAATGATCGCGAGGTGATGAATTCCGGTCACGATCGGTTTATTCCGGAAGAGAAATTCACTGATGTGGAGGGAAACACTCGTTGGTTGCAAACCGTCAAAAGGCCGATTTACGACGACCAGGGGCAGGTTCATATGGTGCTTGGGGCGGCAACCGACATTACTGAACGCAAAAGAATGGAACAAGTGTTGCTGCAGCGGGAACGAGATTTGAGTCTCGCGCTCCAAGAGAGGGAGCGCATCAGTCAGGATCTCCATGACGGCATTCTCCAATCGATATATGCAGTGGGGCTAGGGTTAGAGGGTTGTAAGCCGATGGTCCGGCAACAGCCAGAACAGGTTGCATCAACATTCATGACAACGCTCAATCAAGCGATCGGGCAGCTCAATCAAGTGATGGGAGAGGTTCGTAATTTTATCGCTGGTCTTGAGTCTGAGGTTATCCAGGGCGGGGACTTTCCAGCGGCACTTCGAACCATGGTCCAAACGATGTCCGATTCTTCTCCGGCGAAATGTCTTATACGGATCGACGATGCGGCAGCACGCCGCCTGTCAACCGAACAGGCACTTCATGTGATGAATGTCGTTCGGGAAGGACTTAGTAATGCCTTGCGGCACAGCCGAGCCACACGGATCATGGTCTCACTCCGGGAACTCGTCCGGACGATTCGTCTCACCATTCGTGACGATGGCATCGGGTTTAATACGCGTTCGGCTCAAGGCGTTGGTCACGGGTTAGGTAACATGGCAGCACGGGCTCAAAAGGTCCGAGGATCGTTTGCCCTTCAATCGAAACCATGGAAGGGGACGAAAATCTTACTCGATCTTCCAAAGGAGGGTCACTATGCTCACAACTAAAACTCCAGTTCACACCATTCGTGTGTTGCTTGTCGACGATCACGAAGTGATTCGCGTGGGGCTTCGGACCGTTCTGGCTCAAAGCCAGGGCATCAACGTGGTGGGGGAAGCCGGCACCGTGGCCGATGCAGTTCAACAGAGCCAGAAGCTGAAACCAGACGTCATCTTGATGGATGTGCGTCTCCCGGATGGTTCCGGTGTCGATGCCTGCCGAGAGATTCTAGGGGCTCTTCCCTCCACCAGAATCGTCTTTCTGACGTCCTATGCAGACGACGATTCGGTGCTTGCCGCAGTGCTCGCCGGCGCCCATGGCTACGTGCTGAAGGAAATCGACTCCTTGGGATTGCTGGAAGCCATCCGTTCAGTCGCAAATGGCCAATCCATCCTAGACTCTACCGTCACCGAACGAGCTCTGAGGTGGCTGCGAGGACTTCACGATCTACCGGCGACTCCAGGGACCGACCAACTTTCATCTCAGGAAGAACGAGTCGTGGCATTAGTTGCCGAGGGGAAGACCAACAAGGAAATTGCCGTTGCCCTCGGGCTCAGTGACAAAACCGTGAAAAACTATCTCGCGAACGTCTTTCAGAAGCTTCGCATCACGCGTCGCACGCAGGCTGCCGCGTTCTTCGTCAAGCGGCAAGGCTGAGGCCACAACATTCGGCTCTAGTATTGTAGGGGCAAAATTCTACTCGCCTTACGACCTTCATCTCTGGGCAGTCTTCCGCAATTCAGATAGGCTAACTCTGGGTAGTTGTCGTCGCAAGTCACCGGGTTGTGCCTACCGGGAGGTTGTCCTGCATGACGGCTGGTCTCTTCCTAGGGTTGCTCCTGCTCGTGGGTCTCTCCCTCTGGATCGCAATTCGAGAGCACCGGGAAAATGTATTGAAGTCGAGGGTCATCGCGGCGACGAATTGCGGCGTCCTTGTGACGGATGCGACGCTCCCACATTATCCCGTCATCTATGTGAATCCGTCGTTCCTGTCGTTGACCGGCTATGCCGAGCATGATGTTGTTGGCCAAACCACGGCGATATTGAACGGTCCTGCAACCGATCGCGCATCGATCGAAAAGCTTGCATGGGCGCTCCAAGACGGACGAGCGTGCCGCGTATCGTTGCGCCAATATCGAAAAAATGGAACGTCGTTTTGGAATGAGGTGACATTGTCGCCGATTGAGGACCGGACAGGACGTGTTCGGTCCGTTATCTGGGTGATGAGGGATGTGTCCCGTCTCCTGCAGGCGGAAACAGGGGTTCATAAAGTGCCTTCTCCGACATTTCTGTGTGACCTCGCTTCTGAAGGTATGCTAGTCACGACGGAGTTTGAGGTTGTCTATGTCAACAAGACTGGTTTGAAGATTCTCGGGGCCGAATCGGCCGAACAAGTCATCGGGAGTCAGTATCTCGATATCGTGCACCTTGAGTTGCGGGAGGCGGTACGCCTCTGGATTGGACAGACAGTGGGATCAAGTCAGTCGACCAGGCGGCTGGAAACACAACTCTTACGATGTGATGGGCAGGGAGTTGTTGTTGAACTGTCTGTGGCTCCACTCATGTGGGATGGAAATGAGTCTGTTCTGATCCGTTTTTCAGAGATTTCTCGCCAGAGGCAACCTGAAACCCAATCACTCCATGGCCGAAATAGGCTGGGGCAAGGTCAGACCATCGCGGACAGTGAAAACTGGGGGTGGACAATCAGCGAGGGTGCTGAGATCTGGTCGGAAGAGCACTACCGTGTATTTGGATACGAGCCAGGTTCGGTTCCACCAACGTATGAGACTTTTAAAAAGGTCCTTCATCCAGAAGACCGCGATCGCGTTCTGACCTTGGTGGAGGAAACGTTCAGTTCGGACCGCCCATATGATATCGAGTGTAGAATCATCCAGCCTAGTGGCGATGTTCGATTTGTCCGTTGTCGAGGAGTGCTCATCCAAGGCTCCTCCGACCAACCAATTCGGATGTCAGGAACAATTGAGGATATCACTGACTACAGGCTTATTGCGGCTATGGCGGAGGACCGAGACCTTCAATTTAAGACGGTCATGGAGTCTGTTCCCAACGGCATGCTCATGGTTCGGCAAGATGGTACCATTTCTCTCGTCAATAGCAGCGTCGAGCGAATGTCCGGCTATGTTCGTGAAGAGTTGTTAGGTCGGCCTATGGAGTGCTTACTTTCAGCACGAGATCGAGACCAGCAGCGGGAAGCACGTGCCGCCTGTTTTACATCCATCGCGTCAGATTCCACGGACATCAGTCAAGAATGGCACGGACTTCGAAAGGATGGTTCGGAATTCCCGGTCAAAGTCTGTTTCCACCCTGTTCATCTATCCAAAGGAAGGACAATCTTGATCACCATGATCGATCTCACGGCTCGCGAGCAGGCCGAACAATCGCTCGTGGACATCGAGGCACGATTTGATCTTGCGGTCCTGGCGGGACGGGTGGGAATCTTCGAATATGATCACCGGACAAACACGCACCACTGGTCGCCGATGTTGCGTGAGATCTATGGAGTGAGCGCTGAGGAATCACCTTCGTTGGAGCGCTATCTGGAACTGGTGCACCCCGGGGATCGAGAGAGGATGCACCGCGCGGCCTTATGTGTTCCTGATACCGGGAGAGAGGGGCTGGACACGGTTGAGCACCGACTAGTCCGGCCCAGTGGTTCCATCCGGCACATCAGTCTTCGAACTCTGACACAGTTTGAAGGTGAGGGGAGCATGCGGCGACCCATGCGTACGATGGGGATGGTTGTTGATATCACGGATCGTGTGCATAGCGAAATGGTGGTACGAGTCGTGAAGGAAATAGAAACCATGAGAACCTTGACCGGTGGTATTGCCCATGAGCTGAACAATAGTCTCACGGCAGTACTGGGCTTCAGTGAGTTGGCACTGGCGTTGATCCCCGCCGAGAGCAAAGCCCATCGCCATCTCATCCAAGTGATCGGGGCAGGACGAAAAGCGCGCGAGGTAGCCTATCGGATTCGCCGCGCCATAGACCACGCGTCGACCTACTCGGTATCCAGGCCGATCGAACAAGCACCATCTACGTTATCCATCGAGGTCTCGGATGCCGTCGGTCCTCGTGGTTGACGATCAGGACCAAGTTCGTCACCTCATCAAAGAAACTCTGGAGCAAGCGGGCTACGAGGTGGAAGAAGCCCGCAATGGGAAAGAGGGGCTTGAGCGATATCGAACGAAGTCAGCGGATCTTGTGATCATGGACATCCTGATGCCTGAACAAGATGGGTTAGAAGGAATTATCACGCTCCGCCGTGAATTTCCCGATGCTCGTGTGATAGCCATGACTGGAGGATGTGAATCGATCGGTGTCCTCAATTTCTTGGACATTGCCACAATGCTTGGTGCTACACGGACACTACACAAGCCCTTCGAGCTCAAAGTTCTCCTTGATACGGTCGCCGCGGAAGTGATGAACTAGACGAATTCACTCTTCGCGCGTGCCTTCTTCCCATTGACATCACCAGGCCGTCCCGTCAAACTCCGCCCTTTCGTGTCAGCCTCATCTTCACCATGAGACTTCTGAATCTCGTTCTTGGTACGGTGGTCGCTGCGGTCGGGTTTTGGCTGATCTGGGGAAGTGTTTCTCCGTTCCTCGTGCTGGGATGGGCTTTCGCCGTGGGATTGTTCCTATGCGTGATGGCGGATTCGATCTCAAAAATATGGGCGTGGTCGACGCTGTTGCTCGGCATTGAGAGCTTTGTGTGGCCGTTGGTGTTGATGGTGCAACTCAAGGGAGCCTCGGACACAGTTCCTGAAGCCGAAATGGGAACGATGCTATCCGCGGTCGTCCTGGGGCTCTTTTCATCTGTGTTTTGGGTATCATTCGCTTACGGGTTGTTCAATCGAGCTCGCAAAGCTGACTCAGCACCGCCCAAAGAACGCCCAGCCGCGTTGTTAGGATCGCGGTCGACCAAGAAGAAAAAAAAGATCGGCTAACCTTAGCCAGTTTCAACCGGGTCTATGTCGATGGCAAACTTGATCTGTCCTCTTCGGTACTGTTGCTCCAAATTCTGCACAGAATCATGGACCCGACGACTCAGCGTCCGGCAATCGGCTGCCTTGACCAGCATGCGGTGCTGGTGGTTTCGAGGCTGTCTGTTTAAGGCCGGTACAGGCCCTAACACGATGAGGGACTCCTGGTCATGGGCACTTCGACTAAGCTCTGTGGCCCAGCGCTTTGCGGCTTCTTCGACAATCTCAAGGCTCTTCCCAATCACTGAAAGCTCGGCGATATGGCACAGCGGTGGATAGTAAAGAAGTTGGCGTGCGGCACGCTCTTCCTCGTAGAACCGATCGGGGTCACCCGATAGCAGAGCCTGGACGGCATGATGGGTGGGGAAGCGTGTCTGGACGATGACTCGACCTCCTACGGATGCCGGAGAGGCCACGCTTGCGGCATCAATCAGCAGCTGATAGGTCTGCTCGGCTGAGCGAAAATCAGAGACATGCAACCCGGAATCTGCTTGAAGAATTCCTACTAGTCCATAGTGAGGGAGTGGTTCTCTGCGAAACAGCGCTTGCGTCCCAATCAGGATATCCCAAGCCCCCGACCTGGCGGATTCCCACAGCTGACGGGCGGACGCCGGGCGACGCAGCGTGTCACCATCGATTCGGGCAATCTTAGCCTGTGGAAACAAACGACGAGTGTCGGTCTCAACCCGCTCCGTGCCGTCTCCTATGGGACTCATACGGGACGAATGACACGAAGGACAGGAGTCAGGCACCTGATCCGAGCGACCACAGTAGCGGCACGTGAGTTGGCTGACCTCCCGATAGTAGGTGAACGGCACGGCGCAAGCGGCACAGCGAGGGACCCAGCTGCAATCTCGACACACCAAGGTCCTTGCATACCCTTTTCTATTGAGAAAGAGCAGTATGGTTCTATGATTTCCAAGTGCTTCTTGCATCGCCGAGATCAGTTTGTGGCTGAATAGGGTCCCTCCCGGCTCCTTGCGGAGGTCCACGAGCTCGATCTTTGGTTGAAGGGCCACATCGTGCGATACGTAGTGATGCTCGGCTGTGGCGTCGAATTTTGACTCGAGGGATGGCTTCGCGGAGGCAAGTATCAAGAGTGCCTGCTCGCTCTCGGCCCTCAGACTTGCGACCTCACGGGCATGATATCGAGGCTCCTGAGGTTCTTTAAGGGCAGCGTCCTCCTCTCCTTCGATCCAGATCAGTCCAATCGATTCGATAGGTGCAAAAATGGCGGAGCGGGTTCCGACGACTACCGATGGCATTAAACCTTGACTCTGTTCCAATCGATCTGATTCCAAGGACGAGTGTGCAAGAGTAATCTGAAGCCCGGTGAGAGTTGAGAGCCACTGCTTGAGCCAGGTTGCTCTCGCGATCTCGCCGGTAACCACAATGGTGGAACGTTTCAGGGAATGCGCTTGTTGAATGGCGTCGGCAAGCCTTCTGATTCGATGGGGCCATGGAGCATGGAGAACGAGTTTCTGCATATGGTTGCTTTGGAGGCACTCAATGACGCGAGCCCTCCACGATAAATCCGAGTCCGGAAGACTCGTAGAGGGGAGAACGGCATTCATCGGTAGTCCGTCATCACGTTCGTACGCTACGAGCTTCCCAGGCCGTCTCCGGTGATCGGCGCTGGGGGTATCCAAAGGCACGAGGGCGAGCCACGACTCCTTGATGAGGATATCGATTATACGTAGGGTGTCACCCCGTCGAGTCGGATGCAGAGTCGATGACAGGATTCCATTCGTTCGACGGGCAATTCGCTGAAGAGTTGGTCGTAAGTTGTCGGGACAGTGGCCGGTTGCCAAGGCTACCCGCCCCTGCGGAGTGACAACATATCGAGTGCGCGAAGGCTGTCGCGTTACGAACGAGGAAAATATAAGCCGAAGGCATTGGCCCCAGGGTGCAACGTAATAGTTGGCGATCTTGCGGGAGAGTTCAAGCAGCTTGGGAGACAGTAACGGATCTTGTCCGTCTTGGACCAGAGAAGAGATCTCTCTAAGAGAAACGGTCTTTATCTCTGTCGGAAGCTCATTGGTCAGCGAAATAACTGCTCCTTCCAGTGCTGCACGACCAAATGGGACAAGGACGCGGCTTCCGACGTCAATGGCCTGAGCTAAGGTAGGCGGGACGAGATAGGTGAAAGACTTCGAGATATGACGTGGAACTATCACATCCGCATAGAGTCTGTCTGTTCGCCTAATAGCAGTTGAATTCCCATCAAAATTCATCCCGCATTCTATCAGTGGATAATCACGAAGAACACCGGGTTTGTCCGTATGCTTGTGTAAGAGATTCGGCCAATGGATCTAGGCAAGCCAGGGATTCAGCGTTTGCTGAATCCCTGGTTATTCTCGAGGTTAGTCCGCTGGTGTTCCCGCAGCCGGTTGGTGAGGCAGATCTTGTTTGTTCGTGTCTGTCGACGTTGCGCCACTCGGATCAGAGCCATTCTCGCCGCTTGTGCCATCACTTCCAGAAGTCTGTGAGGAATCGCCTACTGACAGGGTTCCGCTACGAGGGGAATCATCCCTGTCGGAGAGGGCAGCGCTTGCGGGGGTCTGTTGGTCCCCGTCATCACGCGCATTCAAGGTGGAAAGGTTGCCACCCCGCGATTGCGCTTGAGTCTCAGCGTTAGGTTGAGGTGCCGAGGTATCACCGTCTGGACTGTACAGAAGAATCTCCACGCGCCGATTTTTCGTTCGACCCTCCTCGACCGCATTCGTGGCGACTGGCTTGCTATCCCCAAGCCCCACGGCGCTGGTACGAGACGATTCCACCCCACCCTTTTCCAGAAGATACCGAAGGACACCGTTTGCGCGCACCTTGGATAATTCCAAATTGTCGGGATACCGTGATTTGAGGGAAGGGCCGATCTCCACATTATCCGTATGACCCTCGATTCGGATCAGCCTCGTATCGCCACTTGTGTGCAGGTATTCAATCAACTGATCTAGTACCGTGTAACTTTCAGGCTTAATGGCTGCGTCTCCTGAGTCGTAGTGCAGGAACTTGGCTAGCTCGCCAAGGTTGAGGCGACTTTGCCCAGAGGCATCTTGTACCTTGAGCTTGCTGGCTACCAGATCGCCTGGGACCACATGGCTGGCCTGTTCACCGGCCACCGCTACAAGGGATTCCTCGTTTATTGCGATGGGCTGCAGCATGGGCGCAGCAGATTCAACGAGCTTGAACCGATCTCCTTTCATCACGCGTGTGTTGGCTTTAAGGACTTTGGCCACACCGGTGTGTGGTTCAGTCGTCAGTACCTTGAGTTTGCCGATTGTTCGCGAAGGAAGTCCTGCGCTGTAACGCTGGATATCGAGAAGGTCACCGGCCTTCAAGCCCTCCTCCCTGCCTCGATCCAGGTACACAACGTTAGATTGTGCAACCAGTGTCATCGATCGGTCAGCCTGGAGCTCAATGATCATGCCGTCGAGATTGGAAACGTTCTCCACGGGGCTTGGCTCGAAATCTAAAGTCGGAGCAACAAATCGCACCACTGGGTCGCCAGGAGAGATAGGCCCGTAGCTGATAACGGCTTGTGCTGTCGTCAGGGCATGATCGGCCGCTGTTACCTTCACAACCGCTGATCGATTCACAACGAAGCCGAGATATTCCCGGGTTACCGGATGAAACACCTTACGAACGCGTCGGTACACTGTAAAAAGATCTCCAACCGCCACGTCAGTCGAGGTGTTTAGCCTGAGATAGAGTGAATCTCCCTTACCTAAAAGCATTCGATTGCCCGTGGATTGATTATCACCGGTCACCAAGTTCACGGTCCCATCGATCGGGGAGGTTTTCTGGATGGACCCACTGGCGAACGCGAGCGCACGGTCTCCTAACCGAACGGAATCGAAGTCCGATACCTGGGCGAGTGCCCTATCGAGTGAGACGCCGATACTCAAGTATAGGATCAAGACAAGGCATGCCAAGGTTTTCATAGGTTGTTCCTTTTGGGCTAGAGTCTCTTGCAAAACCATAGCAAAAGTCGCTGTATTGTCAAGAATTTGAGCTTGATTGATTCGAATTTGACCGACACTTCCTCTGAGTGTTACCTTGAGATCCATAAGGGTCTCAAGCTCTCTCCCTCTGAGGATATTGGCTGGGTGATGAAACTATGAATGATCACGTAAAGTCAGGGCATCTCTCTAAGAACGTCAGTCCGACTGATCGAATCGAGACACAGATTCACCGGCGCCGAAAGGTTAAGATCTTTTCTCCTCTAGAAATCGAATGGGATGGTTTTCACCCATCTGGGACCGAAATTTCGCAAGTTGACCGACACATCGACCGTAACCCTCCGCCAGATGCCTGAGTCTGGGCTGAATAAAGCCACCGCCCCACGTACAACCTCAAGATTACTCTTGGTCTTTCATCGCTAGGGCTTTCGGGTCGACCGCAATTAGGTCCTTTGTTCTCTTGCTATCCCTGAGAGATGGGCACTAAGATTCTACTCAACGGTGAGGAATACCCTTTCCAGGTCAATGCCTTGTGAGAAAATATGGAGATGGACGGAGCTGAAATTCTTCTTGCGTATTTGACGAAGTTCTTCCCGATCCTTCTGTTTATTTTTGTGACCCTGGCTTTTGGCATCGTGACGTTGCTCATCAGTTATTTTGTTCAACCGAGATACCCGGAGCCTGAAAAATTAACGACTTACGAATGTGGATCCGAACCATTTTCAGATGCTCGTATGCCTTTCCCTGTCAGGTATTACATTTTCGCGATGTTGTTCGTCATTTTTGATATTGAGGTCATCTTTCTCTATCCGTGGGCGGTCGTCTTCAAGCAGATCGGGGTAGTTGGGTTAATAGAAATGATGATTTTTATCGGACTATTCGTCGTGGCGTACGTTTATGCCTGGAGAAAAGGTGCGCTGGAGTGGGATTGAGGACTGTATGGGGCTGATTCAGCTGGGGCGGCATGAAAAAGACGGGGTTCCGGATGTCATCACAGGATCTCTGGAAAAGGCCGTGAATTGGGCAAGAAAGGGTTCCCTCTGGCCTATGACTTTCGGCCTGGCCTGCTGTGCCATTGAGATGATGGCTGCCGTCTCTTCGCGGTACGACATGGACCGGTTTGGGGCCGGAGTCTTTCGTGGTTCGCCGCGGCAGTCTGATTTAATGATTGTGGCCGGTACGGTGTGCCGTAGGATGGCGCCGGTCATTAGAAAGATCTACGATCAGATGCCGGAACCCAAGTATGTGATCGCGATGGGTTCTTGTGCCACCTCTGGAAACATTTACGACAGTTATTCCGTTGTGCAGGGAGTGGACCGATTTATTCCCGTCGATATTTATGTGCCCGGCTGCCCTCCGACCCCTGAGGCCCTGTTGGATGGCATCCTAAAACTGCAAGAGCGCATTATGCAAAAGCGTGTGTTTGTGACTCAGCCGGATCAGGTCAAGGCTAAATTGAAAGTCTGATTTTCGCATGCATCCATTACTTAACCGTATTCAGCAAACCTTTTCAGCTGGGATTACCAGCTTGTCGGAGTGGCGCGGTGATGTGGTCGTGACGGTTTCGCGGGACAAGCTTCACGAGGTTGCTCAATTCATGCGCGAGGACCCTTGGATGGATTTTGACTATATCGTCCACGTGAGCTCCGTGGATTGGCCCGACGATGAAGAACGATTTGAGGTGGTGTGGGAGTTCTACTCCCTGCGCAAGCGGCAGCGTATCAGGCTCAAAACTCGGGTGCCTGAGTCGGATTGCGTGGTGGATTCCTTGACAGATCTATGGAAAGGTGCGGACTTCATGGAGCGTGAAGTCTACGATATGATGGGTATCCGATTCAGAAATCATCCAGATCTCCGTCGAATCCTCATGCCGGATGATTATACGGAGGGATATCCTCTGCGAAAGGATTTCCCGTTGCGTGGCAAAGGCTGGCGAGACACGTTTGAGTTTCTGGATGAAGTGACGCGTTAGGATTCTGAAATTGTATGGCATTTGAAGACCAAAGAACCACCGTCTATAAGATCGATCCGGAGCATCCTGAAAGCGAGACCCTTCCGACGCTCCGGACCGAGGAGCTTTTGCTCAACATGGGGCCTCAGCATCCCAGCACGCACGGTGTGCTCAAGGTCATCCTAGAATTGGAAGGAGAGCGGCTGGTGAAGTCCACGCCGGTGATGGGCTATCTCCATCGTGGAGTTGAAAAGCTCGCTGAAGATGGCACCTACCATCAGTTCATTCCTCATACGGATCGGCTGGACTATGTCTGCGCGATGTATAACAACTTTGCCTACTGTCGCGCGGTCGAGAAACTGTTGAACCTACAGGTACCAGAACGGGCGGAGTATCTCAGGACCATTGTTGCGGAAGTGCAGCGTATCATCGGGCACCAATTTTGGCTCAGCGCACAAGCGCTCGACATCGGAGCCATGACGGTCTTTTTCTATTGTTTTCGTGATCGCGAAATCCTGCTCGATTGGTTCGACGAGCTGTGCGGGGCGCGTCTCACGACCAGTTGGTATCGAATCGGCGGGGTGGAGCGAGACTTGACACCGGCATTGATCGACAAACTCAAACAGTTTCTCGACTACTTCCCACCGAAGATCGATGAATATCAGGTGTTTCTTGAGAAAAACCGCATTTGGCTTGGGCGTACCAAGGGGGTGGCCGTCATCTCCGCCGAGGATGCGGTTAACTTTGGTCTGAGTGGGCCAGTCCTGCGTGGATCAGGTGTGGACTATGACTTACGCAAATATGAACCCTATAGCGCCTATCCAAAGTGTGAGTTCAGTGTGCCGGTCGGGAAAAACGGCGACACGTATGATCGATATTGGATCCGAGTGATGGAGCTTTACGAAAGCGTCAAAATCATTCGCCAATGTCTGGAGCAGATGCAGGAAGGGCCTATCATGGCGGATGCTCCGAGCGTGACGCTGCCGCCGAAAGAGCGAGTCTTCACTAACCTGGAGGCGATGATCCAGCAGTTCAAGCTTTTTTCACAGGGGTTCGATGCTCCGCCAGGAGAGATCTATTGCGGCACCGAGGCGCACAAAGGCGAGCTGGGATTTTATATCGTCAGTACGGGAGGTGGGAAGCCCTATCGGCTGAAGATTCGCGCCCCATCGTTCGTGCATATGGGTGCCTTTGATCATATGGCTCGCGGTTATATGATCTCGGACGCCTGTACGATTTTCGGTACGTACGATGTTGTGATGGGGGAATGCGATCGGTAAGTGATGGTGAACATGCAAGTGGTCGCCTGGAGTTTCATTCATTGTAGTAGGCAATAGCTAAGGAAAGTCAAAACTGGTACTAAGGTATGGGACTCAAACCCGCTACGAACCCCGATGTTGAAGCGACACCGATCGAGCTGAGCATCGACGGGAAATCGGTCACGGCAAAAGATGGCGTGTCCTTGTATGACGTCATCTCGATGACCGGTAAGATCATCCCTGCGATGTGTTACCACTACACGTTCGACCCGTTCGGCTCCTGCGGGATGTGCCTGGTGATGCAAGAGGGGAAAAAGGCACCCGTGCGGTCTTGCACAGCCAAAGCGGCGGCGGGGATGGTTGTCCGAACGGAGGGAGAAGATCTGTTTCTTGCGCGCAAAAAAGCTGTCGAGAAACATCTCTCCGTGCATCCCCTCGATTGCCCGGTGTGCGATGCAGATGGGCATTGTGAATTACAGGACATGGCCTTCCAACATGGTGTGACAAATCTGGCCAATGCCAAGCAGAAATTCATTCCGGAAGACACGCGTAGTCCGGTACTTGATTTCAACATGAACCGGTGCATCGCGTGCGCAGAGTGTATCAATGTCTGTAAGGATGTGCTGATGATCGACGCCTTGCAGTTTATGAAGAAGGGCGGATTCAGCCAGGTGGTGCCCAAGGGTGATCTTGCCCTCGATTGCGAATTCTGCGGAGACTGTTTGGCAGTCTGTCCCGTTGGAGCCATCACGAACAAGTTTTCCAAGTACCTCTACAAACCTTGGCAGATGAAGAAAACAACGACCACCTGCAATTACTGTGGAGACGGCTGCCAAATGTACTTGGAGACGAAAGATGCGGAGGTGGTCCGTGTGACCTCGCCGTTATCCTGGAAAAATAAGTGGGGGGATCGTTCGGAAACGGCAAAGGGTCATGGGGGGCTGTGTGTCCGGGGACGGTTTGGGTTTGAGTATCTTGATAGTCAGCACCGGCTTCTCCAGCCATTGGTTCGTGAAGGCGATCGATTGATCGAAAAGCCGTGGCTAGAGACCATGCATGCGCTGGTGGATCGGTTCACCGAGATCAAGCGCGAGCACGGTGCCGATGCCATCGCCGGCCTGGCGACGGCGCGCTGCACAAATGAAGAACTGTATTTGTTCCAAAAGCTGATGCGTACTGGTTTTGGCACCAACCAGCTCGACAGTAGCGCCCGATATGGTCATATTAACTTTGTGCTTGCCTCCAAGCATGCCATCGGATTGGGGAGAACATCGAACGATTGGGAAGATTTGACGAAGGCAAGGGCCATTATTGTGATCGGTTCCAACATTACGGAAACGAACCCGCTGACTGCTGTGCGTATCAAGGAAGCGATACGTGTCTACAAGGCGCAGGTGGTCACGCTCGACAGTGCTGTGACGAATATGGCCAAGCTGGCATCGCATCCTTTTTTGATCAGGCCTGGGACCGAGGGAATCGTGATTGATGGCTTGGTGAAGGCGGCGATCGTCTATGACTTGGTGGACGAAGAAACGGTCGGCAAACATCCCAGAGCGTTTGACGAGCTCAAGGCTGCGCTGGAGAACCTATCGTTTGAACAGATATCTGCTCAGACAGGGCTTGCGGTGGAGGCTTTCAAGGAAATCGCGACGATTTTCGCAGAGTCGCCGAGGTCCATCATTGTGTGTGCGGAAGGGATTGTCAGGAGAACGAATGGCTATCAGAATGTCTTAAAGCTGATGGATCTTGCTTGGATTACCGGAAAGATCGGCAAAGCGGGATGTGGTGTGAATACCGTGACGGAGGAGCCGAATGAGCAGGGAGCCGTGGACATGGGCGTGGCGCCGGAATTCCTCCCCGGACAGGCTCGGTTTGATGACTCAGCCGCTCGAGATCGTTTTGCGAACGCATGGGATGCGTCGCTTCCATCCGTTGAATCAGGGGCGCATCTGGTTGAGATTTTAAAAAGGTGTAAGAGTGGCCAGATTAAAGCGCTGTACGTATTGGGTGAAAATCCTCTGGCAACCTTCCCCGTGTCAATGGAGGTACGGGCCGCGCTCGAACGTCTGGAACTATTGGTGGTGCAAGATCCTTTTCTGACTGAGACGGCAAAGATGGCTCATTTTGTGCTTCCTGCCGGCACCTATGCGGAAAAGGAGGGCACATTTACGAACCTCGAAGGTCGTGTTCTTCGGATTCGTCAGGCGATGGATGCTCTGGGAGAAAGTTTGCCGGACTGGCACATTATGACCGCCCTCGCGAATGCCATGGGTTGCCAGTGGGACTACCAGTCAGCCAATGATATTCAGAGCGAAATCATGAAGCTTCTTCCCGGGTATTACAATCTTGGTCAACCGCGGAAAATTGTACCCGTGCTCGATCAGTACCTGTCCAACGGTTATGGATCGGAGGTTAACGCTCGTTATCGCACGACCCAATCCTCCGAGGAACGCACACGTCCTTTTGCGCTGGTGATGGGGCAGCTGTTGGTGCATTCAGGGAAACTGTCCGCGCAAGCATCCGGATTGATCAAAATTGCTCCCAACACGGGGAAGTTGCGGATGAACATACGAGATATGGAACGTCTGGGACTACAGGATGGTACGAAGGTACGCCTGATCTCTGATCGTGGGTCGCTTCAGCTTGCGGTACAACCCGATCAATCTATCGCACCAGGGACCTGTTTTTTCCCTGAACATTTCAATGAACCTCCGGTGAAAGACTTGATGACGGTCTCGGTTGATGCCACGACGGGTGTGCCGACGTTTAAGCACATGTGGGTTAGTGTCGAACAGGTATAAGCAGATGCGTGCAGTGGCCGGTCTGTGACGTGGAGCTACGATGAGTGTTGCCGCGCTGACGAAGAAACTCCTTCATGCCGCGTTGTTCTATGAGATATGGGACGCGATGAAGGTCACCTTTCGGCACATGCTTCATAAGCCGATGACATTTCAATATCCGCGTGAACAACGAGTAATCCCTGATGCACACCGAGGCGCGCTTGGCCTGCTCCGATACGATGATGGACAGGAGCGTTGCGTCGGCTGTGATTTGTGCGAAGTTGCATGCCCATCCCACTGTATTAAGGTGATTAGTGCAGAGGACACGACTCGGCCACTTCAGCGATACGCAAGCGAATTCTTTATCGATATTACGAAATGCGTGTTCTGTGGCTATTGTGTCGAGGCCTGTCCGGTGAACGCGCTGGCAATGACCAAGATGTACGAATATTCGACGCATGACAAACGGAGTCTGCTGTTCGACAAGAAACGGCTGTATGATATCGGCGAGCGCCATCTTGATGACGGGAAGAAATACCTCTATGCCCATAATCAAGAAAAGGATGTGGAGCAGAGCCGGGAGTACCGGTACTACTTTCCTCAGTCGATACAGAAGGCTACCCAACAACCTCCCAAACATTTGAGCTGAGCCGAACACATGGTGTTGGTGTTTTTCGCGTATTTCGCGTTGGTCAGTATTGCCGCCGGCATTCTCGTGGTGGCGCTACGCCACCCCGTCCACTGCGCGCTGGCGCTACTTGCCTTACTCTTGCACGTCTCGGGTCTTTTCATCCTGCTGAACGCGGAGTTCCTGTGGGCTGTCCAGGTCATCGTCTATGTGGGGGCCATTTTGGTGCTCTACCTCTTCGTGTTGATGCTGATGAATCTTAAAACTGACGAACGCTATTTTCATCCATCAGCGCTGTATTTTGTGGGACCTTCGGTCCTGGGAGCTGTGTACGTGCTCTATCTCCTTCTGCAGTCTCCGTTCGATGGTGCCAAGGGTACTGCGCCGGCTAGTGTCGTCCTACAAGACGGCGATACTTATGCCGTCGGTATTAAGATGTTCAGCGACCATATTCTGCAGTTCGAGATCGTTGGCATATTTCTCCTCGGTGCCATTATCGGGGCCATTGTCTTGGCCAAGACTCCAAAGGCTCTGGATCCCGAGAAAGAACGGTCATGATTCCGCTGTCTGCCTACACAGCTGTCAGTGCCGTGCTGTTCACGACTGGGCTCCTCGGCGTATTGGTCAGACGCAATTTCATCATTGTCCTGATGTCAGTTGAGATGATGTTGAATGCTGCAAATATCAATCTTGTCGCGTTTTCACACTATCTAGAATCGATGTCGGGGCAATTGGTGGCTCTCTTCGTCATCGCCATTGCTGCAGGTGAAGCCGCCGTTGGGCTCGCGATCATCATCGTGGTTTTCCGAGGCAAGATTTCAACGAATGTCGACGAAATGAACCTTTTAAAGTGGTAGCAAGATGTGGAGCATGGCGAGAATCTTCGTGCACAGTGCGGCATGCCCTCAATATGTTTCCAAGCTAATGCTGCTAGAACTGGCTGCGGAGGGGATGGCCTCCCAACCGAGAGTGCTGAGAGTTATAGGATACCGTGTCTAACCTCACTGATCTGCTGATTAAGCTGATTCCCATTTTCCCGTTGGCGGCGGTCATCGTAAACGGCCTTCTGGGGAATCGCTATTCCCGTGATATGGCTCATCGACTCGCTTGGGGATCAGTGGGCCTTTCGTTCCTCTGCACAGTCGCAGTATTTGCGGATGTCATGCGGACTGGGACTACCCATGAAGTTATCGCGTATCAATGGATTTTTGGGGGAGATCTGACGATTAACCTTGCGTACCTCGTGGATTCTCTCACCTGCGCATGGTTGCTGGTCGTCACCGGGGTGGGTTTTCTGATCCACGTGTATTCCGTGGGCTATATGCATGGGGAAACCGGGTTTACGCGATTCTTTACGTATATGAATTTGTTTATGGTCTCCATGTTGCTGCTGGTCATGGGGAACAACTATCTGGTGCTCTTTATCGGTTGGGAAGGGGTGGGACTCTGTTCCTATCTACTCATCGGCTATTACTATGACAAAGTATCCGCTGCAAAAGCGGCGACTAAGGCATTCGTCGTCAATCGGATCGGCGATGCCGGTTTTCTGGTCGCCATCTTTCTCGTCTTCGTCAACTTTAGGACTCTCGACTATACCAAGGTCTTTGCGCAGGCTGGTCAACTATCTCCAGAGATGGCCACCGCGATCGCCCTGTGCCTCCTTGTAGGCGCAGTGGGAAAGTCCGCGCAATTGCCTCTACACACGTGGTTGCCTGATGCGATGGAAGGTCCAACACCGGTCAGTGCCCTCATCCACGCGGCGACGATGGTGACGGCAGGCGTCTACATGATCGTGCGCAATCATGTGATTTTCGATCTTTCGCCTTTTGCCATGTCGGTGGTGGCATTTGTTGGCGGTGGCACCGCATTATTTGCCGCGACCATTGGGCTCGTTCAGACCGACATTAAGCGTGTGTTGGCTTATTCTACGGTGAGCCAGCTGGGATACATGTTCCTGGGTTGTGGAATTGGTGCCTACACAGCTGCTGTGTTTCACGTCATGACGCATGCGTTCTTCAAAGCCTTGTTATTTTTGGCGGCTGGGTCGGTCATTCATGCGTTATCCGGTGAGCAAGATATCCGAAAGATGGGCGGGCTGAGCAAGCGCATTCCATGGACCCATCGTCTGTTTTTGATTGGTACGGTTGCGATCGCCGGGTTGCCTCCTCTAGCTGGATTCTGGAGTAAGGATGAAATCATGGCCCACGCATTTATGAATCATCACTACCTCCTGTATAGCATGGCCGCGGTTGGCGCACTGATGACTTCGTTTTATATGTTTCGACTGACGTATCTCACGTTCTATGGCCCTTCGAGGATGGATCATCATACCGAGGAGCATGTGCACGAATCTCCCATGGTCATGGTTGCACCTCTGATGGTTCTGGCCTTCCTCTCTGGTGTAGGCGGATTAATCCTTGGGTTCCCCCCAGACCACGGTTGGTTGCATGGCTTTTTGGCTCCGGTCGTTGGAGTTGCGGGTGAACATGAAGCCAGTACGGGGATAGTGTTCCTGCTGATGGGTGTGGCCATCGCGATTGCCATCATCGGGTGGGGACTCGCACATTTCCTGTATGCCGTGAGTCCGGCCACGGCTGATGGCTGGGCGGAGAAGTGTTCGGGGGTATATCGAACACTCTTGAACAAATATTACATCGACGAATTATATGACCTACTTTTTGTGGAATCAGTGAAACGCCTCGGAATGTTCCTGGACTGGTTTGATCGCACCATCATCGACGGGGTGGTGCGCGGTGTGGGGCGGCTCGCCGATTGGGGGGCCTTTGGCTCGACATGGGTTGAGAAGTACATCGTCTATGCCGGCTTGAATGTGATCGGATATGGAAACCATCTGGCAGCTCGCGAAGGACGAAAAATGCAAAGCGGAATGGTCCATCACTATGCTGCCATCATTGTTGCGGGGCTTTTTCTTCTGGCGGTGGTTGTGCAACTTGTAGTTCAGATGTAGGTCGGAAGGCAGACAGACGGTCATTATGCTCGAAGAACTCACGGCTGGGTTTCCAATTCTGTCCTGTATTCTCTTTCTCCCTGTGGTTGGAGCAGCTGTCCTTTGGGTGATCGATGACGAAGATGCGGTCAGAAGTGCTGCGCTCACCATCGCACTCGTTGAGTTTGCGCTCTGTATATTTGTCCTGCTTCGCTTCGTGCCAGAGTCGGCTGCCATGCAGTTCACAGAGCGTGTGCCGTGGATTCCGGCTCTGGGGATCAGCTACCACTTGGCGGTCGATGGAATCAGCGTCCTATTCGTGGGGCTCACGGCATTTCTGACCGTTCTGGTTGTGGTCTACTCGTGGGATACGATTCGCCATCAGGTCAAATTGTACATGATGTGCCTGTTAGCCCTCGAAACGACGACGATGGGTGTGTTCGTCTCGTTGGATTTGATCTTATTCTTCGTCTTCTGGGAGCTGATGCTGATTCCGAGCTACTTCTTGATCAAACTGTGGGGAGGCGGAGCCGAACGTCACCACGCCGCGTTGAAGTTCGTCCTCTATACACTCTTGGGCAGTGTCTTCATGCTAGTTGGAATCGCATTACTGAATATCAATTTCCATGAGTGGGCCTCGTTGCATCATGCCGAGCAGGCGTACTCGTTTGATTTCCTCGACCTGCTGAGCGTGCCAATTCCAGTCAGTCAACAGATGGTCATCTTTTGGCTAATGTTTTTGGGATTTGCATTCAAGGCACCGGTGTTCCCATTCCATACCTGGTTGCCTGATGCTCTCTTAGAGGGACCGATTGGAATGTCCGTAGTATTAGCCGGTCTCAAGCTAGGCACCTTTGGCTTCATGCGTTTCAGTATCCCATTGCTTCCAGACGCGTCAAAAAGTGAGACGGTTGTCACCGTCCTTGTGGTCCTTGGTCTTTGCGCAATTCTCTATGGGGCCTGGATGGCGTTGGTGCAGGCTGATTTGAGGCGTCTGCTCGCTTACAGCAGCGTGAGCCACTTGGGTTTTGTGGTGGTGGGGTTGTTTGCCTTGAATTACCAAAGTCTGCAAGGCAGTTTGCTGACTATGATCAATTTGGGGTTCAGCACAGCAGGGTTGTTTTTTATTGCGGGGTTTTTGTACTCCCGACAGCAGACGACTCAATTGTCCGCCTTTGGTGGAATGGCCAAACAAGTGCCGCTGCTCGCCACGTTCTTTCTTATTATTGGCCTGGCGTCCATTGGGCTTCCCGGGACAAATGGCTTTGTCGGTGAGTTTCTTATTCTGCTTGGGGCTTTTGAGGCGAACTGGTGGTTTGGAGCGGTTGCTGTTTTGGGGGTGATTTTCGGTGCCGCCTATTTCCTCTGGTATTACGAGCGGTCCATGCTCGGACCGCTGGGGACAGCGGTGAGAGCTACCATGAGCGATCTGCAGCTTCGCGAGATGATCATTGCCGTCTCCTTATCGGTCATGATTCTCTGGATCGGGCTCTATCCCTCCCCGTTTCTCCGCATTATGAATGGATCGGTTCAAGCGCTCGTTGAGCGGATTCACCACGATCAGACGGCGGCGATTGGTGGTCCAGAAATCCAACAGAGGAAGTAGGTTCGGGTCATGGGAGAGCACGCACTGCTGTATATCCTCTTCGCTCCATTCCTTGGAGCGTTAGGGTTGATTTTTGTTTCGAATCGTCAACCTCTGCTTGTCCGTGGTATTGCCGCGAGCGCTGCCTTCGTGTCGTTAATCGCTTCGATCTATCTCTTTTATGCGTATGATCCGGTTAAGGGGGGATTTCAGTTTGTCGAAAAACTTGAGTGGTCACGACAGCTCGGCATTTCCTTGCACCTGGGTGTTGACGGCATCGGAACTCCCCTGGTATTGGCTTCAACGATTCTGCTGTTTGCAGGGATCTTTGTGTCCTGGCACATCAAGGATCGTACGAAAGAGTTCTATATTTGGTTGCTGATCCTGGCGGCCGCCACGATCGGCGTTTTTATGTCCCTCGATCTGTTTTTTCTCTATTTCTTCTACGAAATGTCCGTGATCCCAATGTACTTACTGCTGGGTATGTGGGGAAGTCACACCAAGACGTATTTGGAGATGACTGATACCGAGGGGATGAAACGGCGAGATTCCGTCGGCTTTATTTTTAATTTTGGCTCCAACAGCAAAGAATACGCGGCGATGAAATTAGTGCTCTTTCTCTCTGCGTTCGCCGTCATGGCCTTAATGGGCATTCTGCTGATCTATAAATACTCTGGGCTCAACACCTTTGACATCTTGGTGCTTCGTGAGCAGGCCAACCTCATGAATATCCCGGTCCTGGGTACCACGCTGGACAAGATTATATGGGTTTTGGTTTTCTTCGGATTTGCCTCAATCGCTCCGCTTTGGCCGATGCACTCATGGTCTCCCGTTGGTCATGCGGCCGCTCCGGCTGCGACGAGCATGCTTCATGCCGGTGTCCTCATGAAGCTGGGGCATTTTTCCATCATCAGAGTTGCCTTTGAAATTCTTCCGGAAACGACCAGGGAAATGATGCCGATTGCTGCCGTTCTTTGCATGTTCAGCATCATCTACGGAGGTTTTGTCGCTTATTATGCGAAGGACACGAAGTATGTCATCGGCTATTCAAGCTCCAGTCACATGGGCTATGTGTTTCTCGGCATGGCCGCTCTCAATTACATCAGTTTGAGCGGTGCCGTCATCTATATGTTCGCCCACGCCATGGCCACGGGCATGCTGTTCGCGATGGCCGGATGGGTCTACGATCAAACCCATACACGCGACATTCCTTCGCTGGGTGGACTTTCCAACAAGATGCCGTTTATTTCTGCCTGTTTTATTGTGGGGTGTATGGCCTCGATTGGGATGCCTGGCACGGTGAATTTTATTGCGGAGATCATGATTATCGTCGGCAGTTGGAATAAGTACCCATTGCAAGTGGTCGTGGCGATGTTGGGCATTGTGCTGACTCTGGCCTACCTATTTAAGATGATGAGGGGCCTGTTCTATGGGCCGATGAATCAGAAGTACGGCCACGCCCACGACGCGATTTCTACGGTTGATCGTCTGCCGTTGTTGATCATGATCTCAGTCAGCATCGGGTTCGGTATTTTCCCGATGCATCTGTACGATGTCGTTCGCTCTGGGGTAGATCCATTGATCGTGAAGATCACCGAAGTTGTTCCTGTTGCACAATCTGGGGACGGCGCAGGTCCTCCGAGCGCAATAGGTCTCCCTGAGATCGGGACGACGCCCCCGATCGTGGCCAACAAAACTCTGCCCACTCCGATGCTGACTTCACCAGGAGGGAGGGAATGATCTTTTCGCTGAATCTCTCCTTTTCAGATCTGCTTCTTCTCGTGCCGGAAATCTTCCTCACGTGTTGGCTTTGTGTCGTCCTCATCGTGGATTTTGTCTCTCCGCGGCTACCTAAAGAACAGCTGGCGTATCTCAGTGTGGCCGGCCTTGCGATCACACTGGGATGTTTGGCGTGGTTTGACGTCAGTCATATATCCGGCGCGCTATTTGGCAACATGTTTGTACTGGATCGCATGGCGATCTTTTTTAAGGTATTTATTTTGGGAGCCACCATACTCGTGATTCTGTCGTCAGTCGAGTATGTGAATCGGTTCACGTTATTCCGGGGAGAATACTATGTTCTCGTGGTGATGTCGGCGCTTGGGATGATGTTCATGGCGTCGGCCAATGATCTCCTGTCTGTTTTTGTCAGCTTAGAGTTTTCCACGCTAGGGTTTTATGTACTCGTGTCGTATTTACGCGATGACTTGGCCTCCAACGAGGCAGGATTGAAATTTTTTATTCTCGGTGTTTTCGCGGCCGGCCTCTTCGCCTACGGCATCAGCCTCGTTTACGGTGAAACGGGTCAGCTGGTGTTCTCAGAAATGTCTTCGGCACAAGCGACCCCCGGTTTGATCATTGGATTTCTGCTGATCTTCGCCGCCTTAGGATTTAAGATCGGGGCTGTTCCCTTCCATTCATGGATACCTGATACCTACCACGGCGCCCCAACCCCCGTTACTGCCTTCTTGTCGATTGCCCCCAAAGGCGCTGCCTTGGTGATCCTATTCAGGATTTTTCTCGTCGCATTGGCTTCGTTTAAACCGGTTTGGGTGTACTTGTTGGTTGCTGTCTCGATCGTGTCGATGACATACGGAAACATCGTGGCTATCGCTCAACGAAACATCAAGCGCCTGCTTGCCTACTCTGGGATCGCCCAAATAGGAACTGTGTTGATAGGACTGGCGGCAGGAACCAAGATGGGAAGTGATGCCATTCTGTTTTATCTCCTGGCCTATCTCTTTGCGAATCTTGGAGCCTTTGCCGTTGTCATTGCGGTCAGCCAGGCGATCGGAAAGGATGAGATCGAGGATTATCGAGGCCTAAACAGACGCTCCCCGTTTTTGGCCTTTGCCATGTTGCTGTTTCTCTTGTCATTGGCCGGAGTGCCGCCGCTTGCCGGGTTTATTGGAAAACTCTACATCTTTGTCGCTGCAATCAAGGAAGGGCTCTATACTTTAATCACGGTTGGCCTGATCAATATCGTCATATCGATGTACTATTATTTAATTGTAGTGAAGCAAATGTACATCAATGAACCGATTGATCCCTCTCCAATTCGGATTTCCGCCCCGTTAAAAACCGTCATCTATGTTGGTCTAGCGGGGACTTTAGTGATCGGAATTTACCCGCAACCGTTTACTGATTGGGTTGTGGAGGCTACGCTGATGTTTTCTAACTTTGTGACTCCTTCCGCAACGGCCCTTCCCTCAGCGGGACATGTTGGCAGCTAGTTTTCTGCTTCCTCCTCCTTAGAGTTCTGCTACAATTGATTCGGGTGAAAGATCTCTTGGTTCGGATCCCGCACGACAGCTAGCGCGCCGTGGCGGCTTGTCAGCCTGACCCATGGAGTCAACCACAAACCATCAAGCGGAGCCTCCGGCTTTGGCAACCGGGGAGGGGAAACCTCATACGGACAGTCTTCCAGGTTCAAGTGGTTTTAGCCACGTTCGTATGCCATGGTTTGCAAAACTCACCATTGAGCATCGGGTCCTAGCTGGTTTCAGCCTTGTGTTTGTTGGGATCCTGGTTATCACCGCCGTCTCGTATCACAACACCAGTATTCTCCTGTCCAACAGCCGACTCGATGGTCGCAGCCATGATCTCCTTCAGCTTCTCAGTAACATCGATGTTGCCATGAACGAGGCGGAGGATGCGCATCGACGGTATCTCGTCACGGGAGAAGCGTCCTATCTTGAGTCCTATACGAAAGTCGTCCACCAGAAGCCGGCATTCACCACCTATCTTCGTGAATTGACGCGCGGGTCCACAGCACAGGAACAACGAGTCGGCGTTCTAGATCGGATGATGGACAAACAGTTGAACGCCGAATCGAAGGCCATCGCCCTGTTTGAGACAAGCGGGTTTCGATCCGTGAAGAAGATGGCTCTTGAAGGGGCTGGCCGCCGCGAGTTGGGCGTGATTCACCAACTCATTACCGAGATGGATTCAGAGGAACGACAGGCGATGAATGGTCGTGTGGCGGATTCTGCTGTCGGGACCAGGAATACGATCGGGCTATTAGGTATCGGGGCTTTTCTCCAGCTGGTCTTGCTGGCATGGGTCTACTATCTTATTCGGCATGACATTACGGAGCGGCGCCGTGTTGCGGGGGAGCTGCAGCGTCGAGGGGAACTCTTGGAGGCTGCAAACAAGGAGCTGGAAGCGTTCAGCTACTCAGTCTCTCATGATTTACGGGCGCCCTTGCGACATATTGACGGGTATGCGGCTCTCCTGCGCAAATCTGTTGATGAGTCGCTGAACGAGAAAGGCGCACGGTATTTGCTGACAATTTCTGATGCCGCCAAGCAGATGGGACAGCTGATTGATGACCTGCTGGTCTTTTCGCGCATGGGCCGACAAGAAATGCTTCGAACCAATGTTAATCTGGAGCAGTTGATCAAGAGTATCCTTGCGGATTTGCGCCTGGACTTGCAAGGACGGGAGATATCGTGGACAATCGCCCCATTACCTGAGGTCAAGGGCGATCCGGCCATGCTGAGACAGGTATTTGTGAATTTGATCACGAACGCCATTAAGTTCACCGGTACCAGGTCACAGGCTTCTATTGAAATCGGTGTGGACCGTCCCAGCTCTGCAGAGATCGTCATTTTTGTGCGTGACAACGGGGTTGGTTTTGATATGGAGTATGCGCCCAAGTTATTTGGAGTGTTCCAGAGACTGCACCGCGCAGAGGAGTTTGAAGGAACGGGAATCGGTCTCGCGAATGTGCGTCGGATCGTCCATCGCCATGGGGGTCGGACATGGGCGGAAGGCGTTCCAGATAAGGGGGCGACTGTTTTCATTGCGTTGCCAACAAGGAGTAGTGAATCATGAATGCGGCGAAACCAATTCTCCTCGCCGAAGATAATCCACGTGATGCGGAACTTGCTCTTGCTGCGATGGAAGAGGAACATATCTCAGACAAAGTCGTCGTCTGTCGTGATGGGGCTGAAGTGTTGGACTATCTGTACTGTCGAGGGCCGTTCAAGTCACGCCTGAGAGGGAACCCCGCTGTGGTGTTTCTTGACCTCAAAATGCCGAAGGTGAATGGACTGGAAGTCTTGCGTACCATCAAAGCGGACATTAACCTTCGTCCGATTCCAGTCGTCATGCTGACGTCGTCACGAGAAGAACGGGATTTGGCTGAGAGCTATGCGTTGGGAGCAAACGCGTATGTGGTCAAGCCTGTTGAGTTTCACAAATTTCTGTCGGCTGTCAAAGAGCTGGGTACGTTCTGGGGGGTCATCAACGAACCCCCTCCTGAAGGTTCTCGATCCAGTCATCCCCATTCATGACCACGCCGCTACGAGTCCTTCATTTAGAATCTAATCGGCACGTCAGTGCCCGAATTGAGACGATGCTCACGGATGGAGGCATTCCGTGCTTGATACGACGGATCGAGAGCCGCGCTGCCTTTACGTCGATTCTCACTGAAGGTCAAGTCGATCTCATCCTGGCGGAATTCAACCTTCCGTGGTTAGACGGACCGTCGGCTCTTGAGTTGGCTCGAACATTGGCTTCTGATGTGCCAGTGATTTTTGTCTCGACAACCCTTCAGGGGACACAGAGCATCGAACAGCTGGATCGTGGCGCGACGGACTGTATCCCCCAAAATGAGCTAGATCGACTTGTTCCATCGGTCCGGCGCGTACTGCGCGAGCAACAAGAGCGAGCCGCGCGAGCACGGGCCGAGGCGGCACTCTCGGAAAGCGAGGCGCAGTTTCGACAGGTGCAGAAACTTGAGGCAGTCGGTCGTCTGGCCGGAGGGCTCGCCCACGATTTCAATAACTTGCTGACAGTCATTATGGGGCAAAGTCAGGTGCTGCTCAGTGAAATGGATCAGAATGACGCCTTCAGAAGCCGGGTTGAGGAGATGCACAAAGCCGGTGAGCGAGCAAGGATTCTCATTCGCCAGTTGCTCACGTTCAGCAGAAAACAACCCTCTGAGGCGAGGGTGTTGAGCCTGAATACCGTTCTTGCCGATCTTGAACCCATGCTGGGAAGGCTGATTGGAGAGGATATCCGACTCACTTTGAGACCGAGCGTCGATGATCTCAACGTTAAGACTGACCCGGCTTGGCTTGAGCAGGTTGTAATGAATCTAGTCGTCAACGCAAAAGATGCTATGCCAAAGGGTGGAAAACTCCAGATTGAAACTACAGGAGTAGATCTCGATCACGCACCGTTGTACCACATTCGTCCGATCACACCTGGCGCCTACGTTAGGCTTTCCGTCGCCGACAGCGGATGCGGGATGACTCCAGAAGTGCAATCGCATATGTTTGAGCCTTTCTTTACGACCAAAGAGGAAGGAAAGGGAACTGGACTGGGGCTTTCGACCGTGTTCGGCATTGTGACTCAGAGCGGTGGTGGATTGGACGTGACCAGTAAGATTGGGGAAGGGACGCGTTTTGATGTCTACTTGCCACGTGTGGAAACCGAGGTCATGGTCCCATCGGATGAGAATCCAGCAATGCCATCACGAGGGGGGCAGGAAACGATTCTCCTCGTAGAGGATGATGAGGATGTTCGCGCACTGATTCGCGATCAACTTCGTAAACGTGGGTATCGGATTGTCGAAGCGCGAAATGGCGTGGAGGCGTGCCTGGTGGCTACCCCCTACATGAGAAAACTTCAACTGTTACTCACCGATATCGTCATGCCAGGAATGAGCGGCGTGGAACTGGCTCGTAATCTTCTGATGATTAAACCCGAGCTCAGTGTTCTCCTTATCTCTGGCTATATGGATGATGTTGGTGTCAGTGCCAGTGAGCCATCTTGGGCCTACCTGCAAAAGCCATTCACGCCAGAAGCGGTAGCAGACAAAGTGCGCGAAGTTCTCGACCTCAAGTCTTCCACTCAGAAGAGGAGAGGCCACGCATCGGCGGCTTTGCCGTCATCGATTCTGAAGTAGTCCTGATACATGAAGAGACGATACCTATAATCGTTCCGAGGGTGGGCATCTGCAGGAGGTATGATCACGAGACGACATTCGTCACGATGGAGCCTATATGGGGCAACATATCTATTGGTGAGCGCATGCGTGTTCCCCAATCCTAGTTTAGCTGAGGATATCTCATGGGTACAGCTTTCCGATGGTATCAGGGTTTCGGTGTGGAGAGCTGAGGACCAATGCCCTATCGTTCCTCGAATGCTGGTTGTCGATTTGGATCCTGAGCGGACAAAATTTTCCATTCATTATTACGCCCAGGAAGGGCTGTCGGAACCACCTAGAATCGATGAATGGCAGAAACGAACAGGTCACCAGGTGGTATTTAATGCAGGGTTATTCAGAGAAAACTTTGCGTATCTTGGACTTCTCTATAAGGACGGGCGTCCATTGGGAAGCCAACGCCACTCATCGTGGCAAGGGCTGTTTGTCGCCGAACCGTCAGATTCAGGATTACGAAAGGCACGAGTCCTTGATTTGGAATCGGAGGTCTTCGATGAAGGGCGACCACCCTATCGAGAGGCAGCACAGGCCCTTATGCTACTTGACCGAACCGGGAAGGTCCGTGTGCGCGAGACCGGGAAATATGCCTATCAGACGATTGTTGCTGAAACGAAAGCCGGACACATTCTTCTCTTTAAGAGCCTCGGAGTCGTGCGGTTATACGATATCGGTCAGTGTTTCAAGGGGGTATTTCCCGCCGTGCGTCAAGCGATGGCAATGGATGGAGGGTCCTCCTCAGATATTCGCATTTTGGAATCACTTTGGCAGAAAGGCAAGGACACAGAGGAGCTCGCTTCATGGAAGGGGCTGTTCGCCGGAGGCGCCGGTAGTCATATCCCCTTGCCCACAGTGATTGGGGTGAGTCCCAGATAATGATCACCTCTCGAGTGAAAACCGCTATGGTAGTGGCGTGCTTAGCCGTTGGGGGCTGTGCCGATGGCGCAAAAATAGTTCAACAGCATGACACCGGTGGGGTTGTCATCTATCCATTTAAGGAAGGACAGGGGCCCATCCTTTCCTCGTTTCGAAAGGACGCGCTCGACCTCATGAAAGAGAAATGTACCGGCAGGTCTTATGCCATCGTTCGTGAGGGAGAAGCGAAGGGGCGCTCTCGTGTGGTGAGTCCGCTCGATGGAGCTCAAGAACTTGTCGATGAGCGGCGGTGGGGAATTCAGTTTGAGTGCAAATGAAAAGAAGGTAAGGTATGGTTATCCGCGCGAGGGTGACACTACGCCTGGCTCATTGTCTGCATGAGATCTTGAATAGTTAAGAGACTCATAAGCCGAACGCCCTCTTTCTCGAGCCGAGCTTTTCCGTCTTGTTCCTGACGGTCCACAATCACTAAGGCATGATCTACACGAAGCCCCGCGTCCCGCGCGACCGCTACCGCTTTGAGCAAGGACCCACCGCTCGTGAGGACATCATCCACGATCAACGCCCGATCACCATGAGTGATGCTGCCCTCGATCAACTTTCCTAATCCATGGTCTTTAGCCTGTTTACGGACGACAAAGGTTCTCCACAGGCGTTGCCGGGATGCAGCACAGCCGAAATCGGAAATGGTGATGGCGATCGGAATCGCTCCGAGTTCCAGCCCACCCAAACAGTCAAATTCAATTCCTGCAATGGCCTCGTATGCAAGTTCAGCCACTAGGCGACGAGCTTCTGGATGCGCCATGAGAGCACGGCAATCGACGTAGAAAGGGCTGATTTCGCCGGATGCGAGCTTGAATCCCTTGTCACGATCCCATTTAAAGGATTGAGTGTCATGGAAGGCTTTCGCCAGTTGCTCTTGAAGTGTCACTTGCCGTTCTCCGCGATACTGGAACCCAGACCGTCGGGCATTTTACACCGACGGAGCAGTTCATGACAGAGTTATTCATTGGTTCGCGTCGCATACGACGGGGGAGCACCTCTGGATTTGTGCAGCCAATGTGTTGGCGACGTGACCCAAGTCAAATGGCCACGCATAACGAAGCTCAATGGTGCGATGTTGTAGCCGAAGATGATCGAGAATTTCAGGAATCTCGATTTCCGAATGTGAACCGCCTAATGTGAACCGCCTGGTGTGAACATGGTCGTTGTGACGGTAATGGACGTGGCCCCTTGCTTGATCAACGACTCGACTGATTCCTCTAGTGTCGGTGCGCAAAACTCGTTGTAGGCTATGGCAAAGAATTGCCCATCGCGCTGCGCTTTGTTCGACACCAGCTTGGTAGGGGTCTCTCTCTGCGGTTCTCGGCCAGTGGCGGATCTTGGCATCGAGCTCAAGCTCCTCCGGGGACGGAGGAATGTTCGGCGCACGCCCCTGCACCTCCAACCGTTTCAATCGAGTCACTAAATCCTGAGGGCACCCCTTGGGAATGCCACCATCACGGTAGCTCCCCAAGTTCACGCCGCTCGGCGGATCACTGTCGTTTCAGGAAAGATCGCCTGGAGAGCGGAGTCCAGCGTCATATGGTGAAACGGATAGCCGGCCTCGAAGGCTTTTCTTGGAGTCACTCGTTGGCCCGTGGTCATCAACGATCCCAATTCTCCCAGGGCCAGCTTCAAGAGGAATTCCGGCACGGGGAACCACGATGTTCATCGAGTTCTCCCCCGGCAGAGCCATCGACAGATATCGTCAATCATGAGCTTGTCTTCCTCTCGCGGTGTGACTCCGATCATTGACTCATCTGAAGCAACAGTATTGTGAAAAAGACCTGTTGATTAACCCTGAACAACTGGTTCAGAAGTTACTCAAGCGAGGTGACTGTTGAGCTCATTGCTTATCCAATTTGATCGGCCCACGCACGCACCAGGCTGGATAGGTGTATATCCTAATGAAGCTGAGTACATTGCCTAGGAAAGCGTCCACATACTTGGCATAAGATGGCTGGTTACTTTCTGGGACCACCGTCCAATATGCTGTGGGCTGAATGTTCAAGAATGGATGCCCGGGTGGGATATTTGGGATGGGAGAGTCAACAGCTGGCCCCACTAGGCTACGCATTTCGGCTGGTGCGGGCAGCCGCCAGCCTTTTTGGCCTCCGGTGTCTCTGGTAACGCATGTAGAACGGGCTTCATTCCAAGTTATGGCTGTTGGCCGAGGAGCGATCTCCCATATCAGGTCTGTATCCGTATCAAGTACTGCATCATTGTTAAATTCCGGCAAGATTCTAAATCGGTGATCCGACGCGTGCGCCTGTTGCCAGTTATCGATGATACTAGCAATTAACACGTCTTTCTGAGTTACCGGGCGGTTCCAGAGTTGGTAGAGAACCAGGCACGCAACTCCACTAACTGTAAGAAGAGCTAGTTTAAAGGCCAAGTTTCTCGATATCATATTAATCGGAATTGCGAGAGGGTGATACGAACTCTATTGTTTTTATCCTACGCTACGACCGAAGGGGCGATCAATGTCGGATTTCTTTCCATCATCGGCAAGAAGATTTGAGGTGTGCGGGCTGTGCTTCAGGGTGTTGCGTCAAATTAGTGAGCTTGTAAAGAGGCCGAGTAACCCATTGATAATTAAACCTGAACAGCGATCGTGGAAGCTCGTCATTGATAGGGCGACGGGGGCCTTCTTATCACCCGGCATGATCAGGATAGGATCAAGAATAAGTCTAGGAAATGGTACAGGGTGTTGAATTGGGATGTTTGATTGGAGTAGAATTTCTTTGAGCGTGAGAGAAAGGGGAAGACTAATTTCCCAGGTATCTGTTGTTCTATACATCACATCGTTAGTATAAAGATTAGTTTTTAGCGGAAGGAGGGCTAGACCATGGCAAGTGATCGCGGGTATGACATTTCGCAGTGGTACGACTCGAAGCCGGTGAAGATCGGCTGGTTTGCGATGTTGGCAATCGGGGTGTTTTGGGTGCTGTATCAGCGGG
>Ga0224505_10000140_pt1 | contig 55645 bp, 58 predicted proteins | sample SF_Jan12_sed_USG_FD_169102 | JGI IMG/M metagenome (GOLD analysis project Ga0224505, IMG submission 169102) | Sediment microbial communities from San Francisco Bay, California, United States - SF_Jan12_sed_USGS_4_1 | ecosystem: Environmental > Aquatic > Marine > Sediment | place: USA: California...
AGGTTGCTCCGTGATTTCGTCTCGTGCGTTTCATCGCCTCGCTCCTTTGGTTCGCCACCGCTCAGTGGCCTTGGTGAAGCCAGGCTACCACTTATCACACTGTCCGAAATTCCGGAGCCCCCTCTGTGTCCTAGGCTAGGTCGGGAGGAACGATGAGTCAGGATGACGGATTTTTCGAAACGTGAATCGAGCTCCGTCCCAGCTTCACGCGGAGTGTAATCGTGGTTGCTACCAATAGGCTTAGTCAGGTGTGGCGGAAGCCTGATGGCGGAAATCGTGAAATAAGTTGTCGGAAGCCATCTCTCGCGATACCTCTAGACGGCGCGCTGGTTCACGGTACGAGAGTGGCTTCTCAACAACCATCAGGGAGGATGTAACCATGCACATTGTCATCGTGGCAGTTATCGCAGTCGGGCTGGTCTATTTGCTTTGGGAGATACGGCCGTAACCTGGCTCATGCGGCGTCATCTTCCCTGAGAACTGATCAGGCGGCTGATCGTCGAATAGTGTAACCCAAGGGCATGGCCGATCTCGGACAAGGTATAGCCATATTCAAGGTGTGCTTGGCAGATGATTGCGTTGCGCCTAGCTTGGTCGAGACGAGGGCGAACACCAAACAGCTGGTGAAGAGCTGGTCGGGCTGCACACCGTTGTCGTCGAGGAATTTCCTTGAGCCCCCGTTTGTCCCGCAGCATGGGCGCCATGCGTGCCACAAACCGGTCACTCCCGAGTAGCACCTGCCCCTGAAGCTGTTCCCAGGGCGAGCGCTGGCCAATCCCATCAGTAACAAAAGCGCGATACTTTCGCTGGGCGGCCGTCCGCTGCTTCCCGAATTGCGAGAGCAGCCAGTCCACTGTCAGAAAGGGCGGCGTCTTCGCGAACCCCGCCGTGGCTTGGTAGCTTGACCATTGATAGGTGTCGGCTTTGCGGGTCGTTTTGGCACGCACTGGATTCAGCACCACGTAGCGGCAGAGTTCCAGCAAGTAACTGTCCCGGTCGACAATGATCGCTTTGAAGCGGCCTTGCAAGACGTGGCCGACCCGTCCATGACGGCGGTTAAAGGCTTGCGTGTAGACACCGTTGAGATGGCGCATGGCCTTCGACAGGTTCGCCTCGGGTGTGTCCACCATCAGGTGAAAGTGGTTATTCATCAGACAGTAGGCGTGCAATCGAAGATGAAAGCGGGCGACGACGAGCCCGAGGACCGTGAGAAATCGGTGACGGTCCTCATGATCCAGAAAAATGTCCTGCTTGGCGTTGCCTCGGGTAGTGACATGGTAGAGGGCACCATGAAATTCCATGCGCAGTGGACGGGCCATGAGGCGCACTCTAACTCAACGGAATACACAGAACAAGATCTGACCCCATCCATTTGTCTGGCCAAGACCGACAAAGCATTGACGCAGCGCACTCGACGACACCGTCAAAGTTTTGGACGAGATCGATCCCCGGTTAACTACGTAACGCATAAATCTTTGAGATAGTGCACTCCGAGGAATTGGCGCAGGTCTTGCTTGAGTGCATTCGTAGCTGTGTACGTAATCACCCTGGGAGGGAGCGATGGATTGTCCGAAGTGTAAGGGTATGATGATGTTGGAGCGGTTTTCGGATTTCTTTCTCGTGTTCTATGCTTGGAAATGCATCAATTGCGGCGCCATCATCGACCGCACCATTTCGAATAATCGCCGAAAGAGTTTAACTTTCCGAGGCTCCCAGGCTGGGGTCACGCGGTAAGGAGCTCCCGCACATCGCGGAACCAGGCCCCGTGGGAGAGGTGGCCAAAAAGCAAGCCAGCTCTGCAGGTGTGCTCCGTCAAGTCCTTCCTGAACTGCTTCCGACGCTCCAAAGAGATGTGTTCCCACTGTTCGGTTTGCCGTGAGAGCGTCGTCATGGGTATGCACCTCCTGTAATAGGAGATGGAGGCGTATCCCGAAGGGACATCGTACATCCTTCCCTTGCTACGCGATCAACGGTATAGGTAAGCAGCTGCGGGCAGCTGGTTGCCTGCAGAAGCAATGGGCTTCTACAATGCGACTGGGGCCTTTGCTATGAGCAATCGGCCTATGATGTTGATTCAGGGAACAGATCTCATCGAAACGTTGTGTTGAGATAGGGGAAGCCGATGTCACAATCCAAGAGATCATGGCTGTCAGCATTCATGATGATATCTGGCGTTCTTATCCTAGTCGGATGTGTGACTCATGGTGCAGATGATCGCAATCGAAAGAAGCCAGAAACGCAGAAACGCCTTCCTGTGTCACCAACTACGAAGGAGAAAGAGACTGTACTTGAAGATGTTGCACCCAGGAATGATGGAAGCCGGCCATCAACTCAGCGCGGCAAGATCCTCTTCAACGGGAAAGCCTTGTGTTTCGAGTGTCATGGCCAAAATGGTGACATTCACACGATATCGAATGCAGATGTTGGGCGATTGGATCCCATGCCGACCGATCTGCGAATGCCGACGGATAAATCCATCCGGCAACTCTATTTGATTATCAAATATGGAATTCCAGCTACAGGCATGGCTCCGATCCAGGATACGGATCAGCTCCGCGATGCTGATGTCGTTGATATTATTTCCTATGTTCTTGCCCTTCAAGGAACTCGACTTTCGCCTGATACGATCTCGATTCAGCGGTTCCGTCGTCATACTGAGACCGACGTCGTCATTGAAAGAATGTGTGCGGAAGAATTCATCGGGGGCTCTGATCTGGAAGGTGACTGTGAGAACCGATACGCCACACGCTATCGAGATCTCATTATCGGGCGCCCGCCGGATATTCCAACAAACCGATATATACAGATTGAGGCTCGTTGTAAACGGCAGGCGAAGCATGACTTAGATAGATTGGCGCTCTGTTACCGAACGGAATATTTGGCATTACGGCAAATCCGCACAGACCGATCAGGAATCTCACCAGACAAGCGTGTTCTAGGGCAACGTTAGCGTCAAGAAGCGTCATCAGAGCATCACAGGCTGCAGTAGACTGTTATCCGAACGATCAGCGACTGAGGCCATGTACTCGTATTCTTGTGAAGGCCGAGGTGAACAATCTACATAGTTTTTAGGTAAGTTTGTGAGCTAGGCTGAAACCTTGAAATCTGTTGCCAGAAAAGCCGTCTCAGGATACCGGTAGACGGGGCGCTGATTCGTGGCGCCGGGTGCGGCGATACAACCTATTTCAGGGGAGGATCTTTATGCGATTTATTGTCGTCTCAGCCGTCGCAGGCTGGCTTATGTTTGGGACGGGGGCAATAGCGCAGGCGGATGAATTCAGCAGTTTCGGTTCGGAATTGACAGACGAAGTGGGATCCATGGCCAGTGAAGCCAAGAGCGACATGCAGGCGACGCCGGAGCACATGGCGGAGGATTTCAAGGCACAGAAAGACGAGATGCAGTCCGAGATGAAGGACAAGCGGGAACAGATGAAGTCGGAGATGAAAGGTAAGCGCGAGCAGATGCGGTCGGAGATGAAGGGAAAGCGCGATAAGATGAAATCGGAGATGAAGGGGAAGAAAAACGCGCTGAAAGCTAAAAAGCACGACATGAAAAAGGCCGCGAAGGCGAAGAAGGCCAAAGCTCGTAAACATGCCGAGGATGCGGTGGAGTCCCTGGAGCACGCCGAACACTAAATGAACGAGTGTTGAGCGGTGCGATAAGGATCGCGGTGTGCGATATGGCCTCCAGAGGGTCTCCTCTGGAGGCCGTTCTGTTTTCAGCATCAAGACTGCATGACGACGGCTGGACTGTTGTCGGGCGGAATGTCGCTCGGCGTAGTGGGTAGTTCAGCTATACCACTTGTTGGCAGGGTAAGACAAAGACGTGGAGTGGGAACATCAGATCACCTGTGGACGCTTCTTGTCCGAGGCGGAACCGCTTGAACCCGTCGATGAGACGTTGAGCCGATTGTTCGGGAACCGCGACAAGGATCATCCGGTTCGTAGAGGGGGCCAAAAAGAACTGGCTGGTTAGTCCAGTCTCTCCTTTCCCGGTGACGTTGTGCAACTCGCTGTAGGAAGTCACCTCATAGTCCTTCAATATGGCATGTACCTGTTCAACGAGCGATTCACGAAACACGATGACCAACATTTCCATATGCGCCGTTCCTTTGTTCCGGTGGGTGCCGACTTTCGATCTATTATCATTAGCGCCAGGGGCAAATACAAGCTCAGGCAAGGACTTTTTCAGCTCGCAGGGCTGTGTGGCAGGTCTCAAGACCGGAGAGTCAGCTCGACAAGGGTGGAGGTGATACGTTATAAATTACGACCACAGTGGGCACGTGGTGGAATTAGCGAGGTCGGCTTTATGCAGCAACAAGAATATGCGGTGTATTATGGGACAGCCTGTCTAGTCCTATCCGTCTATCTTCTCATCAAGGGATGTATTTCGGCTTCGCGGCAGCGAAGTGCTGATCGTTCCACAACGTTGGTGGCATCCTATGCCTACGCGGTTGTGGCGTCGGTTCTGTTGACTGTTGGGTTGGGGTTCTTTCGACCTACCTTACCGTGGTGGGGATACCGCTTGATTTTCCCTGGCACGACCATGCTCTTTCCCGCCATCATGTATCTCATTGGTCGTCGTCCGCCCAAGCCAAGCCTAGATCGCGCCGACGCATGACCTCTTCTGACTGGTGGTGCAGCCGATAGCCATCGACGCTACTTTGCAATGGTAATGCTCGGCACTCCTGCCCGTGGGACCTCCGTGACCGTCATCTGAAACAATTGCGATAAGAGTTTGAAGGCTTCTCTATTCCAGCGAGCTTGAGGGCCGTTCGTGTTGACCGCATAATACTGGCCATGGGACTTCATGGCGAGATCCAGTCCGGACGGTGCCGATGATGACACGATGAGATCGATCGTCTTGATGGGATTTTCGGAAACGTCTGGAGTCCGCCCATCCTTGTCGACGTGGTATTCCGGCTCTTCGTCGATGGAGAGTCCCAGGAAGTTCAACATCGCGTTGAAACTGCGCAGTCGAAAGTAACCATTGAGCGGCCAGTCGCCGCCATAGTGCCCCGGGCGAATATCGAACGTGACATCGTGCGAGAGTCCATGTTCGTTGTCGTTCTGTAACCGCGTCCGTTCTTCACGGGACAGTAAGTTCGGATCGTAGTTCGTGATCAGTGTGCCGCCTTCGACGAGTTTTCGTAACGTATAGGTCTTGTCTTCTCGGTTGTACGAGAGCTGGTAATCCTGCTCGAGCGTTTTGAATCCTTCAGCCGTGACAGAGTCGGCGGGAATGGTCCAGCTTCGTTCGATGCTCAACGGCTCAACATAGAGGCTGTTGTGATCCTGAACGGCGGAGAGATGGAGTACCACCCGGCGGAACATCTCGTAGCCGACTGTGTCAGCGGGATCATTTCGATACGCGATGGCTCCGTCGCTATGATGCATGCGCAGCTCTTTCCCCATCAGTCGGAGGAGCAGATCGATATCGATTCCCTGTCGCAAGAGCAGCGTCAGCTTCGATTCGTGAAATGGTGTGAGGAGGCGCTGGGTGAACTCTTCTCCTTCGATCGGAGCGATGCTGATCGTTGGGTTTTCCGCCACACTTCCGCCGATGATGGGCAGGATCGCTCGACTGGCGTCGCCGGTGAAAGCGGGCGTCGCGCCGGCCGTGAACCGAAAATCGAAGGTCGCCGCGACATTGGACACGCCGGTAAAGTGAATCGGTTGATGATGTTGGGCCCTCGCGATGTTCACGAGCAGTTGCTTCGATTGCGATTCGGTAATGGCGTCATCATAGGCGATGACGGCGCGAGTCAAGGTCACCGGTGACAGGCAGCCTGGTAGTGACATCAGGCAAAAGAGCGCGAAGAGAATGACGGGTGCGGAGGTGGAGAGCTTCTGTCTCATCTGTCGGTCGCTGCTGCGCGCGTGTCCTACTCAATCGGAGGCGAGTTCTACCATATAAACTCAGAGATGCCTAGCTGAGGAAAGGATGGGCACATGACCGCATCTAGGCAACGGCGGGATTCGGTTCCTGCCCATCGATGCGCTGGAGGACCATTCGTATTGGGACATTCGGACGTAGGGTCATGACGGGCTCAGGTTGGATCGTCTGTCCGTCGACCAAGCGTAGTTGGAATCTCGACGCGACCGTGGCGAGGATCAACAGGCCTTCCAGCTCTGCGAAGGACTCCCCGAGACAGCGGCGTCCCCCGGCGCCGAAGGGGATGTAGCTATAGGGTGTGTGAGTCCGTTTCGCTTCGTCGGAAAAGCGCTCTGGGTCGAATCGGTTGGGATCCGGGAACCATCTCGCATTGCGATGCACACTCCAAGGACTGATGAAGACCCATGCTCCAGGGGGGAGTACAGCCCCAGATGGAAGGTGGTCTTCGGCTTGGCCGACACGTGTATGGAGGCTCCAGGCGGGAGGATACAGCCGAAGCGATTCCTCCCAGACCATCTTCGTATAGCGCAAACGAGGCACATCGGCAGTGGTTGGTAGACGGTCGCCTAATACCTCGTGTACTTCTCGCGTGAGCTGCTCTCGGACCAATCGAAATTGCGACAGCAAAAACCAGGTCCAGGTGAGTGCATTGGCAGTGGTCTCATGACCGGCGAGCAAGAAAGTCACTAGCTGGTCACGGATCTCTTTATGAGTCAGCGGGCGCCCATCGGTGTCTCTTGCGGCGAGCAACAGCCCGAGCAGGTCGTCGTGCCGCTCAGATGCGTTGCGCCTCTCCTCGATCCTTCTATGGATCATGGCCTCCATCGCATGGAGACCGCGGTTGAATGTTCGGTGGACCTTTGTTGGAACCCAGAGAGGAGTTATGCTCGCCAACAACGAATCGTACTGTGTCTTGATGAGCCCCTGACCGACGGCAATGGCGTCTCGCACGATGTCGGATTCCGACCCAATCTCTTGGCCAAAAAGCAGTCGCCAGATGATAGATAGTGTGAGATGTGCCATCTCACGTTCGATATCGACCATCGTTCCATCTTGCCAGCCTCCAACCATGTCGTGAGCCTGTCTCGTGATCAGGTCGGTGTAGGCCATGACATGGTTTCCGTGAAAGAACGGCAGAAACAGCCGTCGCTGATGGTGATGCAGTTCCCCTTCAGTGTGCAGCACCCCTAGACCGAAGATTCGGGATTCAACAGGAGGAACCATTCCCTTCTGATAGTTGTCCTGATTCGTGACCAGCACATGTTTGATGTCGGCGGGATGGTTCAGGACATAGGTGGCTGCGTCCCGCTTCCGGAGGAGGAGTTCGATGACTAGCCCCATCGGAAGTTTGACCACATCGCCGTAGCTCTGGCAGCGTAAGAAAAATCCAAGAGTATCGCGGCGAAGCTCGGGAAACGGCCCCCACCAGCGTGAGACCGGCGGACCGGAGAGGGTTAGCGAAGAAGGTTTCTGATCCGGCATGTGTCGAGTACGTCGCTGGTGGTCGCTGTGTAGTTATGGAGCATCGAGTGTGGTTACTCTCGCTGAGGTTCGGCCCGAAGCTCTTCCGGCCCTTCTGTTCGTGCCTTCAGAAATGCAAACTGCCGTGTGAGCGTTTGGATTTTCCTGAGATAGGTGCGCACATCGTGGTCTCCGCATCGTTGGCGAACGGCCAACTGAAAATTGCGTGACACATAGGTGCGGCCAAAGCCGGCGCCGCACAGATGAATGATCGCGGCCAAATCCTGTTTCTGCTGGATCGTTGCTGGCCGATTCCCAACCAACCGAGTCACCTGTCGGTCAAGGAACGCGGCGGTGAGCTCCATGGCATGACCGGGAATCACCCGGGAGTACAGACTATTAAACCAACAGGAGTTGAGGTCGTGCCACGGCCCGTCTTCAACAACTTGGTTGTTATGGATGCAGTACCGCTTCGCTTCTTGAAACGTGCCGTTAGTGATCTGAAACATCCCGACCGCGCTCGAGGCCGGTTGGTACCATTCCAATGGATTGCGAGAAGTGAGACGTAACCGCCAATAGGTTCGCGCGACGGGATTCCCAGACCCCTCTGCTTGCCCTAACGCGGCGAGCAGCTCGGGTGCCACGATCGCGGTCGAATGGACTTCAAACAGGGCGCCATATTCCGCCCAGGTTTCCGATGGGCTCTTGTGAAGGGCTCGCTCCACCGGGAAAAACAATTCGGTCGGCTTATAATAAGCATGATAGCCCCAGTTGATGCCAATCGACAGAATGACGAGGATCGAGAGGTAGATGCCGACTTGGACCGTCGGCGGAGCTTTTCGCACGGCCTGAAGGAACAGTTTTGCTTCAATCCACCGCCGTCGGAGAAATTGTACAGGGGGTGAAAATTGTTTGGGCGGATGGCTCACGCGTGAACGGGAAGAACGAGTACGGCGACGGCGAGACATGGTCTGTAGAGTAACAGAAAATGTCGATTCCTTCCTCATGTCCGTGCGGGTTGTCCGTCCGACTTTTGGTACTCGATGCTAATATTTTTGAAATGATCTTGCATTGATCCCGAAACAGCGCCAAGATGACGGAGTGTGCGTAGGGTCATGCATTCCATGCTGATTGTTCGTCGAGGGAGGAGGGCCGTATGCAACATTCTTTTCTACTGGGTGCTGTTCTCATGATGTTCACGATAGCCCCGAGTTCGGCGCTATCTTCGTCATTCATGGACAAAGCCAAAAAGGACAGCGCAGTCGAGATGAACGATGAGGAGCCGGCGATGCAGAAGGCCATGGAACGGGCCCGGACCGGTTTGGACGATTTTCTTCGAAAGGCGGGCTCTCCACCACCGGAGACCGATTATTATTCGGTCAAAGTCAGAGTGCGCGAAGGAGACAATTTGGAGTATTTATGGTTGTCCAACCTCAAAGCACAAGGGGAGCTCTGGTCAGGTCGGATCGATAATGCTCCCATGATTCGATCGGTCAAGAAGGGGCAATCGTATTCCTTTGCCAAGAGTGAAATTGTGGATTGGACCTATATTGATCGGACCAAGAAAAAGATTGTCGGGAATTTCACGACCTGTGCTCTCCTCACGAAAGAGACACCTGACGTCGCGCAGAAGATTCAGAAACAATATGGTCTGGACTGTGATCGATGAGGGAACCGGTCCTGCTATACGAACCATCCGCATGACTGATCGAGGCAGAGATCATATGGTTGCGGACTGAGTGATCCTGCTGATTTCCATGCAGGCCGTGCTAAATCTCGATCCTGATGATACTGTGGTCCCACGGTATTTCTTGGACAGCTACAGATGGAACCGGCACGACTGTACAGGCTGTTCTCTCCTTCTGACCTAGAGGACTTGGATCCGGCCGAGTGCCGCGATCCGTTTCATCTCGCTCGTCCCCCCAAGCTGGATGCCCGGAAACAGGCGATTCGAGACCACTTCGATGCCTATGCCGGTCGGCGGGCTTACTGGGAACACAAAGCCGCTGCCTACTATGAGGATCAGGCCCGCTATCATCAATTTCTGATACCCGAAGGGTTGCGTGTGTTGGAGATTGGGTCCGGGCTCGGCAACCTCTTGGCTGCCGTGAAGCCGCGTCGTGGGGTTGGGATCGACCTGAGTCCCGAGATGGTGAAGGAAGCGGCTCAGCGACATCCTGACTTAGAATTTCGTGTCGGCGATGCGGAAATGCTGAGCCTCAATGAGAAATTCGATATCATCATTCTGGCCGGCGTAGTCGGTCACTTGCTCGATATTGAAGCGACCTTGAGGGGCCTCCGTCACGTCTGTACGCCGCAGACCAGGATCATCGTATCGTACTACAGCCATCTGTGGGAACCGATTCTTCGGCTCGCGGAAAAGCTGGGGATGAAAATGCCGCAGCCTGAGCAGAGCTGGCTCTCGCCGATGGATATAGCCAATCTCCTGCACTTAGCTGATTTTAATGTGGTGAAGGTGGAACGGCGGCTGCTATTGCCGAAACGAATTCCTGCTCTCTCCAGTCTCTTCAACAACGTGCTCGCGCATCTCCCAGGTCTTCGAGCACTATGCCTCTCCCACTACGTCGTGGCACGACCACGGATGCGAAGGCCGGAACGTCCATACTCGACGACGATCGTGATCCCATGCCGGAACGAACGAGGCAACATTGATGCGGCGCTGAGGAGAATTCCACGGTTCGGCGGTAGGCAAGAGATCATCTTTGTCGACGGGCATTCGAGCGACGGGACGCCGGACGAGATCCGACGTGTGATGGCCTTTTATCCTGGGAAGAACATCAAGCTGTTGGTCCAAGACGGAACAGGGAAAGGCGATGCGGTACGTAAAGGTTTCGAAAAGGCAACAGGTGATGTACTCATGATCCTGGATGCGGACCTGACGGTACCACCGGAGGCGCTCCCAAAGTTTTATGAGGCCATCGCAGGTGGAAAAGGTGAGTTCATTAATGGCTGTCGCCTCGTTTACCCCATGGAAACCCAGGCGATGCGCCTGCTCAATCTGATGGGGAACAAATTCTTCGGTCTTGCCTTCTCCTGGTTGTTGAACCAACGCATCAAAGACACGCTCTGCGGGACCAAGGTGTTGTTTCGAAACGATTATGAGCGACTGGCTGCCAATCGACAGTACTTTGGAGAGTTCGACCCCTTCGGCGATTTCGACCTACTCTTCGGGGCGTCAAAGTTGAATCTGCACATTCTCGAGATTCCCGTTCGGTATCACGCTCGATCCTACGGTACCACGAACATCCAGCGATTCGCCCACGGGTGGCTGTTGCTGAAAATGACGGTCTACGGATTTTTTCGTTTGAAGGCCGTGTGATGTCCGATGAGGTTTTGTATCGGCATCGCGCCGTGTGGCAGCAGAAGCCTGTGCTCCGTCATCTGTATGCGGATTGGTATCGGGCGATGGTCCCTTGGTTGGTGCCAGGTCCCACGGTAGAGCTTGGCGGTGGGACCGGCAATCTAAAGGAGCACGTACCTGAAGTCTATTGTACAGATGTGGTGGCCTTGCCGTGGTTGAACCTCGTCGTGGATGCGCAGCGACTTCCGTTTCAATCTGAGTCGCTCGGGAATTTGGTGCTCTTCGACTGCTTGCATCACATCGAAAGCGTGGCTCGGTTCTTTGATGAGGCCCAGCGAACCCTCAGGGTAGGGGGCAGGATCATCATTATGGATCCCTACCTTTCGTGGCTCTCATGGCCGATCTATCGATGGCTACATCCGGAGCCAGTGGATGTTCGGGAAGATCTCCTGGCTCGGAAGACTCCTCGGGCCGGTCGCCGGCCATTCGATGCCAATCAGGCCGTCGCGACGATCCTATTTGAACGGGACCGATCTGGTTTCCACTCGCACTATCCGGGACTTTGCATCCAACATCTGCGGCGGATGGCCTGCGCGGCATACCTATTGAGCGGAGGGTTCGATCATCCTTCACTGCTACCGCAGTGGCTGGTGACACCGATGCTCAGGTTGGAACATCACCTGGAGAAGCTTGGTCGATTTCTCGCATTCCGCCTGTTTGTCGTGATCGAGCGTCGAACGTCAGCTGAATAAGAACGGATGACGCGGTCGTCCGATGGGTTGTTCGGTGCTTGCAAGGCGGGAGAGGCCATCCCTATAATGTGCGCCGATTATCAATCGCTACCTTAACTGTCTGGAGGAGTCGTAGACATCATGAGCGAACGAACGTTGGCCATTGTTAAACCGGATGCCGTGAAGAAACACGTGATTGGCGATATCATTCATCGATATGAGCAGGCAGGGCTCAGACCTGTCGCCATGAAGATGATCCACATGTCGAAGTCGGTCGCTGAAGGGTTCTATGCCGTCCACAAAGCCCGGCCGTTTTTCGGAAGCCTGTGCGACTTCATGTCTTCGGGTCCGGCGGTGGTCTTGGTGCTTCAGGGTGAGAATGCCATCAAGAAAAATAGGGAGTTGATGGGTGCGACTGATCCAGCGAAAGCCGATGCCGGAACTATTCGCAAAGCGCATGGCGCCAATATCGAATTCAATGCCGTACATGGCTCCGATTCGCCGGAAACCGCGCAATTCGAGATTGGTTATTTTTTCCCGGGCATGGAAATCTTTCATTGAGATGGGTTTCTAGGGCACTCGAACTCAGGGTCGTTTCTGACCAACCTAGACGGCGGAGGAGGGAGATGGTGTTGGTTCGCTCACGTCTCTCTGTCTAAGGCTCTTCAGGGGGTGGAACGGGTTCGTACGAGAGTGGTCGATGATCGTCGCTTTCATCTCGACCGGATCGTTCCTTGACAAGGTCAGTCTGGCCAAACTACCATCCCGATAAATCAGCACTCAACCGCAGTGTTCTTCAAGAGGGAGCCGACATGATTCCGTCCGATTTAAAATTCCATACCGAGCATGAGTGGGTTCGCCTGGAAGGGAAACGAGCCACTGTGGGTATCAGTGATTTTGCGCAGGATGCCTTAGGCGACATCGTATTCGTGGACCTGCCGAAGGTGGGCACAGCGGTCAAGGTCGGGCAGCAGATCGGAGAAGTTGAATCGACGAAAACGACCTCGACCATCTATACACCGGTGAGTGGAACCGTCATCGAGATCAATAACGAGCTGAAGGACCATCCTGAAGTCATGAATTCAGACCCCTACGGCAAAGGCTGGATTACTGTGATCGATCTCGCCGATCCGGGCGACGTCGATCGATTAATGACGGCCGCGCAGTACGAAGCCTTCCTTGCCAGCCAGAAAAAAGGGTGATGTCTCGGTCAACGTCGAGTTTCGCAGTTGCCTGCCTCCCGATTCATTCAGCGCAACCTGCGCATCAAGCGGCTCCAGCGGGGAGGATGGTTCACATAGTCCGAAGAAAGAGCGGGCAATGGTGAAATCGTTCCTCTTCAAGGTGGGTCTGCTCGTTGTCGCGATGGGAGTCAGTTTTTGGGCGATTGCGGATGATCGGCCCAAGGCTCCCATTGCTGCGGTTATGGATGAGCCGTTAGCAGAGAGGCCACCTCGCCTTCCTGATTCCTCTCAGCAGACTCCGAAGATTCACGAAGTTGTGAGCGGGACACGAGGGATCCAGCAGGACCAGCACCTGGTCGATCTCAATCAGGCAAGTGCTGAGGAACTTGAAGCGTTACCCGGTATCGGAGCAGTATTGGCCCAGCGAGTGATCGCTTTGCGGACATCAACGGGAGGCTTTCGTGCAGTCGAAGATCTCCGTGAGGTGAAGGGAATCGGAGCAAAGAAATTCAACCGTATTAAGTCCTTAGTGATGGTCTCGATATCCGGACCCCAAGGGACGAAACAGCGTGAACTATGAGAGACGTTCAAGCACAACTGGATCTCATCCTCCGTGGTGCCGTCGAGGTGATTCAACAGGCGGAGCTGGAAGCGAAGCTCAAGCGGTCGCTTGCGGAGAAGCGGCCGTTACGCGTCAAGGCAGGGTTTGATCCGACTGCGCCTGATCTGCATCTCGGACATACGGTCCTGATCCATAAACTGAAGCATTTTCAGGATCTCGGCCATCAGGTCATTTTTCTGATCGGAGATTTTACCGGCATGATCGGCGACCCCACCGGCGTCTCCGAAACCAGGAAAGCTCTGACCAAGGAACAGGTGCAGGACAACGCCAAGACCTATCAACGCCAGATCTTCAAGATTCTCGATCCCGAGAAGACTACGATAGAATTCAACAGCCGGTGGATGGGACCCATGACTGCCGATGGGCTGATTGAATTGGCTGCGCACTATCGAGTTGCGCGCATGATGGAACGGGACGATTTCCAGAAACGCTACCAAGAGCAGAAGCCCATCAGCGTGCACGAATTTCTGTATCCGCTCGTGCAAGGCTATGATTCGGTCGCCTTGAAGGCGGATGTCGAGCTAGGGGGAACCGACCAGAAATTTAATCTCCTGGTGGGGCGTGAGTTACAGCGAGACTATGGTCAGGAGCCGCAAGTCGTCATCACCATGCCGTTGCTGGAAGGAACCGACGGCGTCAAGAAGATGAGCAAGAGCGTCGGTAATTACATTGCGCTGGAAGACAAGCCTGGAGAGATGTTCGGGAAAGTCATGTCGATCAGCGACACGCTCATGTATCGGTACTATGAATTGCTGACGACGGAAGATCTTGGTCGTGTCAAAGCTCTCCATCCCATGGAGGCGAAACAGACTCTCGCCGAACTCATTGTGGCGCAATATCACGGAGCGGATGCTGGCAAACAGGCAAAAGCTGAGTTTCAGCAGAAATTTCAAGAACGAGAATTTCCAGATGAGCCGGATGTTCGATTGCGCCTGACCCAGCAAGATTTGCGGGACGGGCAGGCCATTGGTTTGGTGGATCTTGTCGCCAAAACGGGTTTGGTTCCCAGCAAGAGCGAAGCACGTCGACTGATCGTTCAGGGCGGGATCGAACTCGACGGACAAAAGCAGCAGGATGCCAATGCGCTACTCGCTCTTGTCGAGGGGAGGCAATACCGTCTCAAGATCGGTCGACGTAAGTTTGCGACCGTGGAGCGAGCCTGAAGGTGTCTGTTCCTTGACTTGTTCTCGATTTCACGCGTAGGATGCATCCCTGTGAGCGGGCGTAGCTCAGTGGTAGAGTCCTAGCTTCCCAAGCTAGTTGTCGTGGGTTCAAATCCCATCGCCCGCTCCAATCTTTTCAGCCACTTCCGTAACGTTTCCCTTCCTCTCAGATTCCCCTATCACGGTTTTCGTCACGGTTCCGTTGGAAATCGGGGCTTCTTCCGCCTTGGCTTGGCGGGGCTCTGGACTGGTCGGAGCAGCCTTGCCAAAGCTGGCCACGGTTTCAACGGCGGCTTTCAGGTGGGTGGGGGAGAGATGCGCATAGCGCCGGACGAGTCCGGTTGTGCTATGCCGCAGCAAGGCAGCAATGGTGCCTTCACCCTGGCCGCTCATGGCCAACCGAGAGGCAAAGGTATGCCGCAAGGTATGCCAGGTCACTCCCTCCAGCTTGAGGGCTTGCACTGCCGGAACAAAGACCCGCGTGTAGAAGTTCCGTTGATCCAGCTGCGTAGCCGGATTTTCGGAAGGAAAGACCCATGTCGACCGTTGCCACGAATCAAACTCTCTCAAGATCGCCTTCGCTTCTTCGTTCAGGTGGACATACTGCACATGACCGGCCTTCGTGTGGGGCAATGTCAGAATACCCCGTTCCAAATCCACATCAGCCCATTTCAGGTTGAATTGCTCGCCAAGACGCAACCCTGTAAGAACAGCCAAGCGCATCCACGCCCCGTAGAGAGTTCCAAGTTTCTTAACCAAGGCGGCTTCTTCCTCTTGCGTCAAGAACCGGGTCTTTCCCGTGGCCACTCTTGGCAATTTGACATGCGTGAAGGGGTTCTTCTCCATTTTTCCATCACGTACCGCCTTATTCATGATGTGCCGCAAGAACTTCATGTAATGCATTACGGTTTGAGGGGCCAGGCCTTCAGCCATCAATTCCCGTTGTGCTTGCTCCAAGAGGGGAGGTGTTACGGCGTTGAGCCGCTTGCCTCTGAGCCGGTCCTTCCACCACTGGCCATAGTGCTTTTCGGCAGACTGATTCTTGACCGTCGAAACATTCACATGGGCGGCAATCAGTTCTTCCACCAGCGAATAGCCGCCGTGCTGATAGCGTTCGGGAAAGAATCGACCTTCCTTCTGTTCCAGCTTGGCCTTCTCGTAAAATTCTCGTGCCTTCGTCTTGTTGGGGAAACTACCGAATCGCCGATCTCGGCCTTCGTGATAGAGGCGGACATACCATACGGGTTTTCCGGTCGAGTCAGGCTTACTCAACAAGCCCCGATCTTTTCGCCCTGCTCGCGCCATCGCTCAGCCTCCTTTCCGACTCACTATCGGAGCCTGTTTGAAATGATCTTCCAGCAAATGCCGAATAAATCCGCTGGCCGTTGTGCCTTCCTGTCTCAAGGCATCCAGCCGCGCCTTGATCGGTTCCGGCACCTGAATCAACAACCGCACCATCTTCATAGAATCACCCCCTCTCAGCGTATTATAAGCTTACTATCATCTGATAGTGAACCATGTCAACTGCTATTTGACGCATTCTCAGGAAGAGTGCTAGGCTTCTGCCCTGTATGGCACGAGACACACCAGAAGGCACCGGCGCGTGGAACTTCCGCGACATTCCCCGTGATCTTATGCGGAAGGTCAAAATGGCGGCAGCACATGAAGGGAAGAGTGTGAAAGACTTCTTGATTGAACTGGCTGAGGTAAGAATTCAGGAACTAGAGCGGAAGGGGATCTTGCCCAAGGGAAAGTGACCGTGCGAGAGGTGGTTCATGTGTGGTCATGGCCTTGTCAACGGCCTTCTATATGGATGGTTGATAAAACGATCCGAGATCTACTCAGGAAGTACCCCAAAAAGTAGCCCGCCCTATGTCGACACCCTGTCCTCCGATAGCGATGTCGCTTCTTACACCGTGCCCCCGCAGGTTCTATCGATAATCACGGTAACTTTCTCGTCTTTCAGGTCGACGCGCTGCCGTTCAATATAGCCCCGGCAATGACCCTGGGTGACTAGATAGAATTTCACGGCCCAGCTCTCCCCGGCGTCGATGGCTTCCTGTAGTTTCAATTCAGCCACGTCCAGCATAAGTTCACGCTCACCGGCTACCACGTTCTCGATTTCTGGATGTCGGTCTATAGCGTTGTAGATCGTTTGCCGGGTACAGCCAAGCAGGCGGGCGGCTGTCGCGATCATGCCCCGTGAGGCCCTGAGCGCCTTCATGATCTTATCCGGGGAGTACTTCTCGGTGGTGAAGGACTGTCTATTCTGTAAACTGCCGTTAGGGTCATTCACGGGTTCTCTCCTCTGCGAAATAAGCGAGAAAAGCGAAATAAGGGCAGGCCTTTGTTCGCTTAATTCGCTTTTTTCGCACCTGCACGCCACACAATCCGTGGTCGTCCATCCGTCTCAATCGTTACACAATACGCAAGCCCTGCCTGCTCCAGGATGCCTTTGGCTCGCTCTAGCTCCGCTGCCGACTTGTGCCGTCTAAATAAGTCGGACAGTTCGCTGTCTGTTCGTTCGCCGTTCGACCGTATCGCCCTGAGTATGGTATCGGCGGTAGGATCGCCGAGCGAGTCTCCGAAAATCATGCGAGTCGAGGCTTCCGCATACTGCCAGAGGGCCAATGCCGCCTTGAGGTGAACAAGATCAATGACGCTCTCCGCATCCAGGACAGCATAGAGGCCAGAGAGTCGCATCACTTGGGCCTCTGCGCGTCCGAGTAGGGCGCCCGCCATACCAGGATGGTCAGACGAAAGATCGTGGTAGGACTCGGCCCACAATTCACGAGCAGCGGGTGAAAGGGTCAATTCACCACAGGTACGAGCGATCGGCAGAACATATCCAACCTCTCTAGTTAGGGCTGCCAGCTCTGATTCAGCGGGCACACTTGAAAACGGTAATTCTTTCGACCGTCGCACGGCAAACCAGACAAACCGATTGCCGAAACCGTTGACAGTTTCCGTATCTGCCAGATTTCGCAAGAGTTCGTCTTGTGTCACATGCGCCACAATGCCGATATGCGGATCTGTAGCGCGTACCCGGTTCGCTTTCGTCATCGGAGCCAGCGTCAGACCGTCCCAGGCATCACGGAGGACACCGGAGAGGGAATTGCCTTCCCGCGCCATGATCTTCAGCACCGCTCCGAATTCACTTTGCACGAGAAAGAGCCGTTTATCTTCTACCCCGCTGTCCGTACAAATTGTCTGCATCTCTCCTGTTGGTTTCCCGCCCTGCTTCAGCGGCTCTTCTTTGAATTGGGCATCCCGTACCGCAAAGGCCAACCCTTCACCGCTTGAGAGCGTCCCCTTATATTCGCCACGCGTCCACGAGTCATCGGCCAGGCTCAAGAGTCTTTCAATACGTCGGCCCGCCGTGCCTTTTCGACTCTTGGAGGATTGCCCAACCAGCACTGGCCAAAAGAGCAGCGGATGATAACTGCCGTCTAAAATGAGGTGTGGTCCCCTATTCAGCATGGCACCAATCTCTGAGAGAAACGACAGGAGTAAGGCGATCGGGTCGGCTTCCGTATGGGGTTCGATCAGTCGGACGACTTCACCTGCCAGACCGTGAAGGGCAGCTCCCTGAAGTTTCGGCCAGGGGCTATCGATCTGAGGCGCAGGAGGAATGCCGCCCTCGCTATAAATCTTCAGAGAAACCTGCTTGGGGCGAGGGACATCACTGTAGCCCTGAGGATAAAGGGCGGCGAGAGTTTCTTCAGCGATTGACATGGTTGAGAGCCTCCCGTATGCAGCCGATTCGGTCCACAAGCCAATAGTGGGGCCGCTCTTCCATCAAGAGACGGTGGTGTGCACGCTCATATTCCCGTCGTAACTCCAATGCGCTCATCCTCTGAAGATCTTCATGGAAATATCTTTCATCGAATGGCCCATTGACCGGGATTGGATACATCGCATCGAGAATGGTCACGGTCATGGCTTCACCTTCGCTTGTGCCAATGCCTTGAGGGCGTCTCGAACTTCAGCGAGGTCAAACCGCCGCCCTCGTAACCGAGGACCTGCCGCGTACGACGGGATGAGTCCGGCTTGAGCCAGACGGTAAATGCTTGATTTGGCCTGCCCGAGATATTTCGCGATGGTCACAGCATCGACGAGCTGTCCAACATTACCCATGTAGAATCCTCCGGGTTGGTTTGGCGCCCCACAATGAAGCGCGTGGTGTCATGCCGAGAAATAGCACTACGCCGACACGAGGAAAATTCCCGGAATGGGATAACGGTAATTTAAAAAATTCAGAGGGAGAATGGAGAGCTATGAACTATGACGTGGTCGTCCCCGCCTTCTTAGCTCGGGGTGTGGATCAATTTCTTTAAGCCAGTCTCGTAACGTGTGCCGTCCTGTGTATCTTCTTTTGTAAATCCGCATCTCTGGTGCTCGCTCAATCGCTGCTATAGAAAGGGAAGAGTCTTTCCCCCAGAGCTCGCGTCCTATCGCTTGCACCTCGCGCTTCTCGGCGTAATCACCTCGGTTCCGGGATGCTACTCGAGATCTATACCCGCTTACTGCATCCTTCCCAGACAATTTCTCCACGCCTTGTTCTGGTCCCAGCTGAACTGCCTTGTAGATACGAACGAGAAAATCCAGGGCATCATCGTAGGGCTTGTTGTCCCTAAGAAGAGCCAAGCCTATCCTGGCATACTTACGTGCAATGAGGTAATCGAAGCGCTCGCGAATCTCCTCGTAGTGCCCCTGCTGTTTCTCAACGAGGAAGAAAAGGCTTATGCGTGCCCTATTAAACTCTCCCATAACTGGCTCAGAAATCCAGCTTGGTGGGCGTCCCTTAATGCCATCGTAAGGCGCTTGTTCCCATTCCAGCAGCTCTGGGAGCCACGGCGGTGCGTTTGTGGGCGGTAGAGCACGAGCTGGTGGTCGTTTCTTCGGCATGCGCCCTCCTGTGGGGTCCTGGAGAAGAGAGGCAGCACCCGCCCCAGGAAAAGCGGGCCGGTCGGTTCATGAGGCCGACCGTTGCTGCTGAAGTTCCTTAGCACAGCATCTACGTCACGGCAATGCGTAACAGGTTAGGGACGCGAACCTGCTGAGATCTCCGCTTAGTCACTGCCGCCGGATTCGATACTACTAAGGCGCCAAGCATTGTAACAATGAGCCATACGGGCGCATCGTTCCCTCCTGAAGGCTGGTGTTTTTTGCCGTGAACCCCTTATACTGCCCTCCCCGGTTTTCCAACGAACTAGTAACGACGATCGCTCTATGGCTCTCATGTAATGCTGAAGTCCCAGTTAGAGGAGGGCGTTATGATGGCACAACTATTTTTCTATGCACTTCTCGTTCAACTCACGATGCTTTTGCCATCCGCTTTGGTATTAGCTCAGGACCTGACGTCGGCCACATCGACCAGCGCAAGCGATGAAGGTTATGCCAATGGTCTGCGCCAGGTCCCCGACGCTTCGCTTCTTCGTAGGCTCTCCCCAGTTTTTCAGAATCTTGAAAAAGACTTAATCCTAAAGAGCACTCGAGGCGAGAAAGAGCAGAGGCTTTTCCGTGAATGCGCACCTGCAGTTGTCTTAGTTTTGACGAAAGACAGTTTGGGCAGTGGGGTCATTATCGATAAATCGGGGCACGTTATTACGAACCATCATGTGGTTGGACCAAATTCGACCGTGGCAGTAGTCTTTAAGCCTCGCAATGGGGAGGACTTGACAAAGGATCTTGCCCGAAGAGCGACGGTAGAAAAGGTCGATGAGATAGCAGATTTAGCCTTATTGAAGATTGACACCCCTCCGCAAGCACTTTCCAGCTTGCCGTTAGGCAACGCCGGTATCTTGGAAGTTGGCACAGACGTTCACTCTATCGGGCACCCAGAAGGGGAAATCTGGACCTATACGCGAGGCACAATAAGCGCTATCAGAAAGAACTATGAGACAACAATTGAGGGTAAGGTATTTCGGGCCAATGTCATTCAACATCAAACCCCAACCAACCCGGGTAATTCAGGTGGACCGCTCTTAAGTGATTCCTGCGCCGTCGTGGGAATTAACACATTCGTGAAGGGCCGAGAAGGACTCAACTTTGCTGTATCGGTTGACACGGTTCGTCGTTTTCTGGATGCGCCAAAGTCGAATCTGGCTCCAGCGCCGGTACAACCTCAGCCGAATTGCCCCAAGAACGAACAATATGACTTAGTCCGATTTGGATGGGGCATGATCGCGGGGTGTTACGTTGAGAAGAGTGGAGCACCGCCAAATTGGTGGATAAGTCGGCCAAACCCAAATGATGAACCGTACAGCGCTGTCGACTTGGATCACAATGGGTGGCTTGAGACAGCCATGATCAAAAACGAAGATGGTGGCTACCTCTGGGCGTTTGATAATGACTGTGATGGATTTGTGGACGCAGTCGGCTACCAGTCAGAAGGGAGTGCTGATATTCAAAGCTATTCCCAACCACGACAGAGGATTTCTTTAAGAGAAGTGGTCTCACAGATTGACTACGCGCTGAAAGCAAAGGCTATTCCACATCCAACATTGCGCGTGTGCCAGTGAATTATGCGGCGTGGAAGTAGATCGGTTTTCTGTCAGGGTTGCATCGATTTTTCTCATGTGGTGTTATTTACAGTCCTCGGCCTCCTCCCAGCAGGCTGTGCGTCTCCCCCAGACAGTCCCCCTCAAACTAATAGCTTGTCGTCGTTGCAGGCCTATCATGGCTATCTAGACGAAGGTGCCGCAGCCTTCCGACAACAAGACTATCAAAAAGCTAGAATCCTCTACGCCAAAGCCCTCGAAGAAGCACGTCGGGCAAATGATGCTGCTGCTATTGGAGGGGCTCTAGCTCGCCTTGGAGCAACATACGGTGCATTACAAGATCACACCAGGGCTCTAGATCTCATGCTTGAGGCCATACCGCACCTTCAGCGAATTAGGGATATCGGTTCGCAAGCACAAGTCCACTGGGCGATTGGCGAAGTGTATTTAAGAACGGGCAAAGAGCGGGAGGCGCTTCCGCAATTTGAACAAAGTATACAGCTTGCAGATGTTCTATCTGAGAAAGCGACTCGTGCACAGGAACACGAGATTAAACGAAGCCTAGCTGCCATTTGGACTGAGAAAGGCCTGGCCCATGAGCGGATTGGCGAGTTTGCCAAATCGGTTGAGGCGCACTCAACAGCTTCGTCCTATTTCCAGCAGACTGAGCAGGAAAATGAAGCAGGTGAGGCGCTTTTACAAGCAGGGAGAGTGTCGGGTGTTGGTTTGAAAGACTATGTTGCAGCTACCGAGCTTTTTGCTCGTGCAGAAAGACTGTTAAATGAAGGGGGAGACAGGAACAGAGCAGCCCGTGCGGCCTTGTGGCGAGGCGAAGCATTGAGTTCCCTTGGTAGACACGATGAGGCCAAAAAGGCATTTGAGAGAACCGCATATTCGGACGTCCAAGGTCTACCTCCAGAAATTCCAGCTGAAGCAGGATGGAGATTAGGTCAGAATCTTGAAGGACGTGGTCAATTCAAAGAAGCGCTCGTAAGTTACCAAGCAGCCCTTAAACACGCAAAAGCGATTCCGCAAACCTCCCACCCTAGCTCCGGTGCCCACCTCAGACCAGCCATCCTCTTGTCTCGAGGCCTTCTACTCCTCCATCTCGCTCACTACGACGATGCAACAAGTGATTTACTAGCTGCAGCTGCTATCTCCAAGTTCATGGGGAATCGGGAAGGGGAGGCTCTCGCTCTAGCGTCGCTGGGAGAAGTTGCCCGCTGGACCGCCGATTTTCAAGCCGGACACTCTTATTACGCAAAGGCTTTGGCGATTTATCGGGAACAGGGAGCAGTCCTCAAGCAGGTCAATGCCTTGTCCAATCTCATTGAATTCGGGTTTAGAGGCGGGGCTGCTTCACGCGATACAGAGGATTACATTCAACAGGGACTAGCCCTCCTCCAACAATACCAGAATCCACTAGCATCGAAAGAAATCGGTGAGCAACTATATGCGACGAAGATCTCCTTTCTAGAGAACCAAGAGAACGTACAGAAGGTGAAGGACATTCTTGAAAGGGAGAGCGAATGGTTAGCGAAGTGGCCGTATCCGAGCGCAGAGTTTCTTAATGCGTTTGGTCAAAATGAACTGCTAGTGGAAGAAATTCAGTTTTCTGAGGCCGAATGGCGAAAGCAGTTTCCATCCTTGTCCGCCGAGTACTTTCACACCGCTGGGAATTTCTATCAGCGAATAGGAATTGCGGTTTTGGTTTCATTGAACGATATTGCCACGGCCAATTTCTGGCTCACAGCTGCTTCGGTTTACCATTCAAGCGTCTTTTCATACCGAGAGGGATTATTCGAGTTAGCAAAGGACTTCTATTACCTTGGAGAAGTCTGCCGTCGCAACAAAGACATGGCTCGTGCGCTCAATTATTTCTATCGCGCCCTCCTTCTCGGCTCAACGCTGAAATCTCCTGAGATTCACTGGGTACATATAGGGCTTGGAAGAACTTTTGCTGACCAGAATAATTTACATGCCGCTATCGATTGGTACTCTACGGGGTTAGGTGAATTTGAAAGGGTTCTTCGCCAATCAACCATTGAAGCAACAAGGAACGATGTCATCACTGGGGCACTTTATGCCTATCGCCCCCTCGCATCCCTTCTTCAAGATCAGTACCGCCATACCCAGCAGATACATTACCAGCACGAAGCTTTTCAGGTTAATGAAACATTACGAGCGAGAGGTTTCCTAGACCTCTTAGCGAGGTCTCATGCTGCTGCATTGGGAGGCGAATCCGAAACAGCTGAGAAGTTGAGACTTGAGATTGTGGGTCTCCAATACAAGCTGAAAAGTGCGAAGCTCGGAAGTGCGGATCATAGCGTGTTGGTTGATCGCCTCCAAGATCTTCGGAGCCGGTGGCTGGAGCAACAAGATGCAACAGCACAGCGTCATCCACGGGGCACCCAATTGTGGTCGTCTCCTCCTGTCAGCCTGTTAGACGTTCAACACGCCCTCGACCACGACACCGCGTTGCTGGAGTATATGGTCCAGGAGGACAAGCTGGTTATGTGGACGATCACAAAAATTCAGTTTGAAGTTTACGAGCAACCACTTGGGGATGGTGAGGCCATCTTGAGAAAATTCATGGGCACCCTTGGGCGCCCCTTATTGACGAAGGATGAGGCTGCAGAACACCTTACACTAGCCACTAGCGTCTATAGCAGACTCATTCAACCGGCTGAGGGTTTGATTCGCGGGAAGAAACACCTGATTATCGTTCCAGACGGTCTTCTGCATTATCTTCCGTTTGAGGCATTAGTGATACCGACCGTCGGCGACAAAAGCGAGAGATCACGTGGTGGCCTTTCCGGTGCGCAATATCTCCTCAAACAATATCAGATTAGCTACGCACCCTCGGCTTCCGTAGCGATGGCATTGCAGAAGAGTGTTCGGTCAACTGATGAGAAACCACCCTTTCCACTTGTGGCATTTGGCGATCCCGCTTATGAAGAAGTTTCCAGTGAAGAACATAGGTCAGGTGTATGCCAGGGAAGTTGGAGTCGCCTCGAATTCTCAGCTGAGGAGGTCAACCGGATCGCGGCTCTGTGGGGCATCGCCTCAGACTCACCGCATATTAATTTGCGGGAACAGGCATCCGAAAAGCGGTTACGCGAGATCGATCTTTCTCAGTATCGGCTTCTGCACTTTGCCACGCACGCATGTGTCCCAGATAAGTTTAGCGGTTCAGAACAACCCGCTTTGGTTCTTTCTGAAACAACGAGCGAAGGGACAACGAAGGATGGGCTCCTAACCTTTCGAGAAATCCTAGAACTAAAACTCAAGGCTGACCTGGTCGTCTTATCTGCGTGCAAGACCAACCTGGGAGAGTTCAAGTGGGGAGAAGGCCTTGTGGGGCTCTCACGTGCGTTCTTCTACGCGGGAGCCTCATCCCTCATAGTCAGTTTCTGGGATGTGCAAGACCAATCGACGAGCCTCCTGATGGAAGACCTGTACAAGCGAATCAACCAAGGGGAGCGGCCTGCCGAGGCGCTGCGGCAGGCAAAGCTTGCACTGATGAATTCCCGCATTCAGCTAAAGGCTACAGGCAAGGAAATGAGCCTCGAATCCCCATTCTTTTGGGCACCCTTTGTTTATATCGGTCCACTATAGGCCGCAGCACAGTCCAACATACCGCTCTTGACTCTCTCAATCATTGCACTTGGGATACTCCCCTACCATCCGGCTCTCCCTACCCCTTGGCAACCTTCATAAGTCCATCTCGAGGTGCCAAATCGGACCAACGATGAAAGCGGCATAGAGTGGAGATTGTACAGAAAACCAGGAGCCAGTGAAATCTTGAGCCGGTGGGGTGAGGTTCAACGCCTTCGAGGTGGTACTAGCCGCATGTCTCGGATAAGCCCGCCGAATGGATAGATCCTGGCATCTAGCCGGGTCTCCGTTCGAGACCAGTGATTTTCCGCTGCGGTGATACAGTACATGATGGCCTGTTGTCTGGCCTCTGCTTCGGTCGCTGGGGGGTAGCTATACCGAGAGCCGTAGCGGTACTCGATGACCGTGGATAGCGTTGGATGAATCCCGAGGTACCTACCTTCTCGGCGGCTTCGGCTGATGCCATGTTGTACGAAGAGAATGACTTGATAGCCCAGGGCGGACCGGTCGTAGAACTGCATGTCCTTGTCATCCCAACTGAGCATAACCAATGGTTACCCTCCTAGATACTAGGGTCAATATAATAGGACAACGTAAGAAATAACAGCACCTAGGCCCCCGGCCACGAAGCCATGCCAGAGTAGGGTTGTGGTGTTCTTGACCGCCCCCCTACAATGCGTCTCCGTGGGGGGAATGATGTTTATTATTCGGCCATACCGACGGTTTCCTGTCGCTTGTCCAGTCGCCTATGAACATTGCTTCCAGGAGGGACAGGGCACAGTGTGGAATGTCTCTAGTACCGGCTGGCGGATGTCAGGCGATGTGCCGCTACAATGTGGTGATGTGTGTTCATTGAACGTGATACTACCAACGAACAAGCCGGTATCAGTGGCGGCCGGGATAGTGCGATGGGTTAAGGGTGAGGAGTTTGGGATTGAAATCCTGGTCATGGACGGGAAGGCACAGACACATCTCGGGAAATACATCCAAGAGCGCATGAAAGACTTATGAGTAGCGATCGCCCCAAACGTGAAACCATGTCCCTAGAGGAAGCCACGATCTCGAACATGTGGGAGATTGCCGCGATTGTGGAAGTGTTGGAGAAGAAGGGCCTCTGTACCAAGCAAGATCTGTATGACATCATCGCGGAGTTGCGCAAAAAGTCTCCACGTGCTCGTCTCCCTGAGACGGTGTTTCCTTCACCGTATCTCATGACACAGACCGAAGAGAAGGTCATTGACGATATTCTCGCCGCGCTGAACCAGCATGGGATGGACTCCAAGCAATCGTTAGATTTGTTGGAGCAGGTAGGCAGAATTATCGAGATGGGGGCAAAGATCACACGAGGTACGACACACTAACCCTAGTGTCCGCTATAATGCCTGCGTGATCGTCGGAAGATTCCTAGCCCTCCTGCTTCCCATCCTCTTCTTCACTCCTTGCGTAGAAGCCGCCTTCCCTTTCACGGGCAAAGTTGTTGCAGTCTTGGACGGCGATACCATCGAAGTCTTACACAACGGCAAAGCTGAACGTATCCGCTTGAACGGAGTTGACTGCCCAGAGAAGAAACAAGCCTTCGGTCAGAAGGCAAAGCAATTTACCTCTTCCCTGGTTTTTGGGAAGACCGTTGTTGTCGTGCCAATTGAGAAAGACCGATACAAGCGCATAGTCGGCGATGTGTTCCTACCCAACGGGGTGAACGTGAGTTATGAACTGGTAAGAGCGGGCCTAGGGTGGTGGTATCGAAAATACTCAGAGGATGTCGTACTTGCTGTCTTGGAATTGGAGGCGCGATTAGAAAGGCGAGGATTATGGGTTGATCCCGCGCCAGTGCCACCGTGGGAGTGGAGAAAGCGCAAGTAATGGGTCGAGGTACTGCTGAGGAAGATTCGGGGGTCAGGTGCAAAGGTGTGGACTTGGACTGACAGACGCTGTAAGAGGTCGCACACATTGACCGGCAACTCTCGGCCAAGATCGGTCATTAACGGCCAAATTGAGGGGCGCGCCGCTTTTGGCGCGTCCCTCTCGAATGCAGAGTTAGGCCAGAACTATAAGAAAGCCATGAACCGAATCCACCTGACCTATTCTTCTTAAAAAACAAGTCAAGCCCGGCGCCCTCAGTTTTTTGCCAGTTGGACGGCACACTTCTTCTGATGAGCATCGGCCAGCAGTCGCTTGCTAGAATCCGCTGCCGGTGTGCGCTCATCTTCCGTAGGTTGATCTATCGAGCTACTCACAACCAATAGCGCTCCCTTCGGCAGATAGATCATAAGCAGTGGCCTACCTCCCATCTCCGCTGACACAACGCCAGCCGCTGCCTTGGCTTGATCCAAAGACCCGGGCGGTAGGCGAGAATAGAACAATCCAATTCGACCGATGTAAACACAATTTCCTTTAGGGACGGTGAAACTCGGCCCACCAGTGGCCAGAAAAAACGGTTTATCCGAAAGGCTTGGAGCCCGTACGTCAAGTCCTTCCACAAGATAATCTCCAGCAGGCAGCACTAGCCTAAAGTTCTGAAAAGTTGCACCTACAACGGTCGGTCCTACAGTTAATAATTCCCAGACTGGGGTGCCGTCTGCGATGTGGTGTTTCACGTCGTGCCCACCTGCCAATGGCCTAATATGCAAAGTCAAGTCAATGGGCGGCTCTGGCAGCGAAGCGAGAACTGTGGGGCTAAACCCAATGATCATAGTACCAAGCACCTCCTGCGGTTGCGGTTCTTCAAGGTATTGTTGCCGTCGTTCTTGCGCCTGTTTCGTAGCAGTACATCCAATGATTGTTACCATAACAATCATCAAAATGACGGAAATATATCTTGTCATCTCAAGAGCCCTCTGTTCGGCCTCGATCGCCTAACTATGTTTAGGCCGATCCGCATAGGAATCGGATCCGCCAATTTCTGTCCGTGTAACGCGCTACGACTGTTCGCGAACAATACGCCATAACCGTTGCCGCTTCAATGAGTTGCGACTGGGCGACCATGCATCACGGATTCTTATGCGGATCGGCGTAAGACCCCTCCCTTGAGAAGGTCCCACTGCACACGCCTGCCAGTCTCCCCTGAACGTGCTTGGGTCGTACAGGAGAACCGCCTACCAGAGAACGGCCACGTTGAACGGCCGCTTTTCAATTCGGTGATCGACCGGTTTGGGTCGATACCTGCCGGTCATCGCGCATGTGTCCTGACACGACCTGCCTAATAAAACCCAAGTTCTTACAGCTGAAGCGCCGGAGTAGTTATCAGGTTTCCTTTTTCGAGGGGTTCCCTCTTCAAGCACGTTCGTTTTAGAAAGTCTCACGTGGTTTACCGCCTGGCGCGATGCTTTCGATGCATCTATGGGACAGTAAGTGGAACGGGACTCCTGCCCACCCCCGCCAACCGAACAAAGCCCACCGGGGGTCTTCCTGCCATGATCAACAGAAAAAACATTTCCGGTTTCAGTCACGGTTCAGGTCCGAAAATGGTCACGGTGAGGGGATATCACAGGGGGATACAAGAAGCAACGGCAGGCCACAAACCCCTTGATAGGAGCGGGTCTGCCGTTGTATGGTGTGGCTTACTGTGAGCTGGCGTTTTTACCTAGATCCGCTTCCCAAGCTAGTTGTCGTGGGTTCAAATCCCATCGCCCGCTCCAAGAAATGTTCGGCTCGAGCCAGCCCCGTTTGAAGCTACCTCGCACACAATCTTCTGTACCATTCCTGTCTTCAAGTGATTAGACGAAAGGATCGGTCATGAACCGCAGACAAATGATCGTGCTCTGTGCCACTGCATTTATAGGCGGCGTATTTGGCGGTGTGCTCAGTACTCAATTCCTGTTTCCAAAGTTGGCTGATGCGCAGAAGTCGAACGGAGTGAATGCTGAGGAGTTTTTATTACTTGATAGGCAAGGGAACGCGCGAGCGGGGCTTGGGTTGGATGCGAACGGGGAGGTCGGGCTTGTACTCAGGAGCAAGGATGGTGAGCGCACTCTCACCCTTTCTCCAGACGAACCTTCGGTCATCAAGTTGGTGGACCGTGGAGGTCGGGTTCTCTGGGGAGCGCCGTAATCCTACTGTCGCAGAGGGAGAACGCGTCAGACTGCTTTCTTGACCAATCCGGACCGCAAACAACGAGTGCATACCCGGATGCGCTTGTGACTGCGTCCGATCAGGGCACGAACCGTTTGAATGTTCGGATTGAACACACGCCGGGTCTTATTATTGGCATGGCTGACGTTATTGCCGGAGACCGGCTTCTTCTGACAAATCTCACACATAAGTGCCACGATCGTACTCCTTGCCCTTGGTGAATTCACACAGCTGCGAGGGGGGATACTATCACAGCGGAGCAAATCGCTACAAGCGTTCTATCGTTCTGTATGGATAGATCCAGGGACGGGATTCTGAATTTTGAGCGTGAAGAAATTCGAGCGTGCCTGAATGAGCTTGACAAGGTTTATTCCTCTCTCCTATTGTGCTCCCCATTGTGACTCCTGAGTAAGGGAAGAGGGTGGAAAGCCCTCGCGGTCCCGCCGCTGTAAATGGGGACGAAACCCGGCGAAGCCACTGTCTCGTAAGCCTGATTCGTTTGGGAATACACCGCGTGTTCTTTCACGTGGCGGTTCTGATCGAACGATTCAGGAGGAAGATGGGAAGGCTCGGGGAGTAGGGTGAACCATGAGCCAGAAGACCTGCTCAGAGAGAGTGATCATTGTTCCCTCGAGGCAGGGGAGCAGGTGGGGATGAAGCAGCGGGTGCAATCCTCAGGGTCTATCGAGGCCTTGGGGATTTTTTATTGGAATCGATCGACGCGCTCTTTGCTCGTGAGTGCGCTGTGTCTTGTGGCTGTGCTGCTGACCCCCGGTTCGTCAGCAGATGGCTGTGGTGGAGATGGGTGTAGCGAGATGAAACGGCGAGGAATTTTGACCGGCATGCCGTTCATGGCGCATGTATCGACTAGGTCCTTTGTCGATGATGCGGGGCATCGGATCTATCTTGCCAAGGCTCCGACTCGTGTCGTCTCGCTCGCACCGAGCATTACGGAAATGCTGTTCTCCCTTGGGTTGGATGAACAGGTTGTTGGTGTGACCGAATTCTGCGACTATCCTCTGGCTGCGCAATCCAAACCGAAAGTAGGTTATGCGAACCCCAATATTGAAGTGGTCCTGGCACTGCGACCAGAATTGGTGTTCGCGCCGAAAGATTTTCTCCGTCCTGACCTTCAGACCAAGCTTGAGCAGCTGAAGATTCCTCTGTTCGTGCTTGATGCGCAATCGATAGAGGATATTCCACTCCAGATTCATACCCTCGGCAAGATGTTTGAAAGAACATCCGCAGCCAATGACGTCACTCAGGCTATGCGTCAACGAATCGCGGAGATTCGACAGAAGGTCGAGACGCTGTCGGCCAAGCGTGTGCTCTATGTTCTGAATAGTCAGCCGTTGATCACGGTGGGGCCGGGAAGCTTCATTCACCAGATGATTGGTCTAGCCGGAGGCAGCAACATTGCCGCTCAAGCGGGTGTGGCCTATCCGAGATTAAGCATGGAGACCGTGCTCAAAGAAGATCCGGAGGTCCTGATCTTTCCAGTCGGTGCTGTCGAGACTGTGCCGAAAAGTGAGCAGCAGCAGTGGCTGCGCTGGAATTCCCTCTCGGCGGTGAAACTGCAACGTATCCATGAGATCTCGTCGAATCTTCTGAACCGTCCGGGGCCTCGCATCGCGGAAGGACTTGCACAGCTGGCCAATGCCATTCATCCAGAAGCGTTCGGTACAGGTGAACAGACACGTCGCCCATGACGACTCCGATGAAAGAACCGTCCGTATCGGTCCAGCTGCCCTCTTTTGCCACGACTGTCCCTGATGCATCCCAGCGCGCTGACGCTGCTGTGGGTGTCGGCTTGGCGGGAGCCCTCCTCACAAAGTCACGTTGGATGACGACGCTGGGTGCGTTGGCGTTCGTGGCCATCGTGATTGGTATTGTGTCGCTTCACTACGGCGCACAGCCGATTGCCTTCACGGAGATCCTCCGGCTGCTTGTTGCTGCGCTTGCGATGGAGTCGGGACCCGATGATGTTAACGATGTCACGAGGACGATTCTAGAGCAGGTGCGATTGCCACGAGTCTTGCTGGGGTTTTTGGTTGGGTGTTCACTCGCATCGGTAGGGGTGGTCCTCCAGGCGCTGTTGCGGAATCCGTTAGCGGATCCCTATGTGTTGGGCGTCTCGAGTGGCGCCGCTCTGGGAGCTGCAATGGGAGTCCTGTTCGGAGCAGGAGCCACGGTCCTGGCCGACGCTGCCTTGCCGGCTTGTGGATTTGCCGGTGGTTTGATGGCGTTGGGTATCGTCTATCGAATGGCGGCTGATCATGAGCGGTTGTCTGTTCACAGCCTGCTGTTGGCGGGGGTGATCTTAAACGCGATTTTTTCGGCGTTGATCATGTTTATCACGTCGATCATGGAACCGAATCGTGCATACGGAATGACGGCTTGGTTGATGGGAGCCATCACGGCACCAACCTACGGCAGTTTACTCGGCCTTGCGGCCTACCTTGGCATTGGGCTCTTCCTGCTTCTCGGTCAGGTGCGAGTCCTCAATGTCTTGGCCTTAGGAGAAGATTCCGCTCGAGCGCTCGGCGTCGATACGGAACGTACGAAACGTTTGATGTTTGTCCTGGCCGCATTGGTGACGGGAGCCGTCGTGTCGGTCAGCGGGATGATCGGGTTTATCGGGATGGTAGTTCCCCATGCCGTTCGTTTGGTTGTCGGCGCCGATCATCGCGTGCTTCTACCGGCCTCGGCCTTGGTCGGCGGCACCTTTCTGATGGGCGCGGACACCATTGCGCGCACGTTGCTTGCGCCCACCGAAATTCCAGTGGGTATCATTACGGCGCTCACCGGTGGGCCGTTCTTTATCTATCTCTTGCTGCGGCGAAAGGATCGCTTGGCGTGAACCAGTCCAGCCATAGTCGATCGGATGCTGCGACGATCGCCGACTCGATCGAGGTCATCACCCCACGCGAGGCGTTCCATGTGCAGGGCGTTCGCTTCCGTTATCCGGGGAGCGAATCACCTACCGGCCGTTGGATTCTCGATGGTGTTTCCTTCGATGTTCAAGCCGGTGAAGTGTTGGGTGTGGTCGGCCCGAACGGCTCAGGCAAAACATCGTTACTGAAAGTCTTAGCAAGGGTTCTGACTCCACAGGAAGGTGTCGTCAGCTTGTTCGGTCAGGATCTGGCTTCCATGAGTCAACACGATGTCGCCCGCGTTATCGGGGTCGTACCGCAAGACACTCAACAACTGTTCCCGTTCACTGTTGCGGAGACCGTTCTTATGGGACGTTTCCCCCATCGGCCCAAAGGGCAATGGACCATAGGCATGGGATGGGAGAGTTGCCAAGATATTGCGGTTGCGGAGCAGGCGATGGTGACGATGGACATCAGACATGTAGCCCATCGGGCGGTGACGGATCTCTCTGGGGGAGAGCGGCAACGGGCCTTGATTGCGCGGGCATTGGCTCAGACGCCGCAAGGCTTGCTGCTCGACGAGCCGACGGCGTTTCTGGATCTTCAGCATCAAGTTGAGATCTGTTCGCTGCTTCGGCGGTTGAAGGACGAACGAGGTCTGACAGTTGTTCTCGTTTCCCATGATTTGAATCTCGTGGGGCAGTACTGTGACCGTATCATGCTCCTGGATCAGGGACGGGTGGTTCGGCTTGGTTGCCCGGAAGACGTGATCGAGCCGGATGTGTTGGAAGCCGTCTATCGATGCCGAGTTCTCGTCGATCGACATCCAGTGTCTGGATTGCCGCGAGTGACGCTTCCCGGTCGTCACGTATCTGGTGACAAGTGACATGAGTGTGAGCAAAGTTGCGTTGCTGCATCTTGAGACGGTTCCTGGAGCCGTGGAACAGAACCGATACGTGATTGTTGAGGCCATCAAACATGCTGCGTCGGTGGGAGCCGAGTGGATCGTGACACCGGAGCTTGCGGTTTGTGGGCTGCAATTTGTGCAGCTCATCGGGACGGATTGGATAGAGCCACAGCCTGATCCTTGGATGCAACAGGTGTGCAGGTTGGTGAAGAGGTTAAAGCGAACGGTCTTTCTCTCGTGTCCTGAGCGGGATGGCCGCCGGCTCTACAATACGGTGTTTGTCATCGACTCAGCCGGTGAGGTCGTCGGGAAACATCGCAAGATCAACGTAGCGAGCGACTCTCTATCGTGGTCAAGCCCTGGAGATGTAGCCCTTCCGATCGAATGTAGCGGTATCAAAGTAGGTGTGCTTGTCTGCGCCGATGTCTATACCCAAAATATTGCTCGAGCCATGAAGTTTGAAGGTGCCCAGATGTTGTTGTCACCAGCATCGTGGGGGCCTGGCCTCCATGGTCCGAACGGGGAATGGGAGCAACGGACTTATGAAACGGGACTTCCGTTGATTGTCTGTAATCGAACCGGTGCAGAAAAGACGTTGGATTTCTGGGACGCGCCGAGCCTTGTCGTGAAGGATGGGGTGCGGGTGCTTACTCATACGTCTAAGAAATCCGCCGTGCTCACGTTCAACTGGGATTTCGATCGAATGGTTCTGCGCTCTTCAAGATACTTCATCGATTACATGAGGAATTGATCCACAGCGTGAATATGCGGATTTTGTGATGTTTGATGAACGTATCGTGAGCAACAAGCTGACGAGGCCAAGGTGAGGCCAGGTGAGCAGGACGAGCTCGCACCGCTGTCTTGTTCGAGTTGTAAGGTGCACAACCATCATTCTGGAGGGATTCGTTCGGTCATACCGTCAGCGTCGGGGAAGATGGTGCAAGTCCATCACGGTGCCGCCACTGTAAGCGGGGAGTGACTCTGCCTGATGCCACTGTGTGCTTCGGCACATGGGAAGGCGCAGAGGAGCAATGAGCCGCAAGTCAGGAGACCCAACTGACGGGACACATCCGTACCCTTCGAGCTAAAGGGAGGTTTCTATGCGTCACGTTCGTCAGTGGTTTGTCTTAATCTGGATTCTGTTCCTACCGAGTCTTTTTTTATACTCTCGCCCCGCATTCGGCCAAGAAATCGCAATGGCTGATCAGCAAGAAACCATCGAAGCACCCGATGTGGTCGTCAGCGCGACAAAAACCGAGATTCCGGCCAGGCACGTGACGAGTGCCGTCGAGGTCATCACCGGCGAGGATTTGCAACAGCGGCATGTGAGAACCGTGTCCGAGGCGCTGCGTTGGGCACAGGGGCTATCGATCAACCAGAGCGGAGGCGCTGGCACTGTCGCGAACGTCCGAATGCGTGGGGGAACACCAGAACAGACGCTTGTGCTAATCGACGGAGCGATCGTCAACAGTGCGACTGGTGGTGGATATGACTTTGCTAATCTGACGTCCGACAATATTGAACGAATTGAGATCTTGCGAGGAAGCCAAAGCATGCTCTGGGGGTCTGACGCCATGGGCGGTGTGATCAACATCACGACGAAACGTGGACGTGATAAACCCAATGTATCAGCGTTTGCCGAATACGGATCATTCAACACGATTCGAGAAGGGGGTAGCCTGGCCGGCAAGAAAGGACCGATTGATTTTTCTGGATCAATCACGAGGCTTGATACGGCTGGCTTTTCAGCCATCAACTATCGACGTGGCGCAGCTGAGCGTGATAGACACCACAATTGGCAAGGGTCTGTTCGACTGGGTGCGGACCTGCCGAGGGATGGGCGGCTGGAGTTTAGTTTTCGATGGTTGGAAGGGATTGTCAATTTCGACGGGTTTGCATTCAATCCCGTCACCTTCGCCTCAGATCCGGCTGACGTGTTGGGTGCGAGATCAAAAAGTTCCCAGTACATCTTTGCCGGAAACTATACCCAGCCGATGACTGACTGGTGGTCACAAAAGCTGACCCTCTCACGGGCAACGGAAAACCTGACGAGTGACGGTGGTGTGGTGGAACGGAATCTTCTGACTGGAGCCACTGGACTGATTGGGTTCCCGTTCAGGTCTCAAATTGAAACAGCCAATAATCGCATTGAGTGGCAGCACAATATTCAAGTCGGCAAGCCTCTCTTGTTAATGGTGGGTTATCAGTATCGAGAGCAGAAAGGGAGCAATACCGATCTGCTCACGCAGACCGCTACCTTTACGGACAAGATCCTGAGTAGCCATGCAGGATTTGGGGAAGCCCAGTTGAACCTCTGGGACCGTGTGTTTGGAACCGCCGGTATTCGACAGGACGATTATAATGTCGCTGGAAGCGCCACAACCTATCGGGTGACCGGAGGATACTTGCATCGAGAAACGGGCACAAAATTGCGCGGAAGTTATTCGACGGGGTTTCGAGCACCGACAATCAATGAGCTGTTTTTCCCTGGATTTGGAAATCCAAACTTGCAGCCTGAGAAGAGCCAAGCGTTGGAGGCCGCGATCGAGCAAACGCTTCCCAATGACTGGGGTTCGATCGGGGTGGGCTATTTTTGGACGCGTTATCGAAATTTGATCTTGTCGGCCTTCGATCCGACCGAATGTACGGCTCCTGGTTCATTTGGGTTCTGCGCACAGAATGTCGGATTGGCTCGATCGGAAGGTGTGGAGGTCAGCACCAAGTTGAAGCTGCTGCGTGACAGGCAGTGGGCCAAGAGCTTGGATCTACAGATTCAATACACCTACGCGGCGACGAGGGATATCAGTAATGGTCCGGACACGCGCCTTCCCAGGTGGCCGCTCCATCAAATCTCGACGATCATCAGCTATCAGCCTATTGAGGGGCTGCGAGGTAATTTGGAAGGGCGGTACGTTGGTGAGCGGTTCGGCAATGTTGGAAATAGCTTTGCGACTCCATCGTTTGTCGTCTGGAATCTTTCTGCAAGTTATGACATGACGAAGCAGGTCCAGGCATACCTTCGTTTGGACAACATCTTCAACGAAAAGTATGAAGAGATCCTGTTCTTCGGCACGCCGATTCGTTCGATTTTTGGTGGCGTACGGATCAATTATGATCTGCCGCTCTAGAGGTACATGAAACCGTATCCACGATTGGTCATTGCCGGGACACACAGCGGCGTTGGAAAACGACCGCGACACTTTCGATCCTAGCCGCGTTGCGTGAGCAAGGACGCACGGTTCAGCCGTTTAAGGCCGGCCCTGACTTTATCGATCCGAGTCATCATCGGGCGGCCACCGGCCGCCCGTCTCGCAACCTCGATGGGTGGATCATCGGGAAAGATCTCAACCGCTCGATCTTTGCTCATGCTGCGGCTGATGTGGATATCTCTCCGTGATTGTGATGGGCAGTCGCATACAATGGTCGGGGTTTTTCCTGCTGAGACGGTCATGCGAAAGACGGGCCTCACATTAGGATATCGAACTATTGAGAATGCTCGTCGCTGCATCCTTGGTGACGTCGGTGTTACAGTACGAGGCCATGAATTCCATTATTCCACGCTGGTTGCGAGAGGACCCTTGCACTATGCCTGTGCGCTGAGCGACGCCGAAGGACGCTCTAAGGGACAGGATGGACTCATGAGCGGCAATGTACTGGCCCTCTACACCCATTTGCACTTTGCCAGTCAGCCGACTGTAGCAGTCTCGTTGGTTGAATCGGCGGCTCGCACAGCCAGTCGTGCAGACAGTATGGCTCGGCGGCGACGAGGAGGGAACTGTTGAGAGGGCCGGTTCAGAAGACCTGTGAAGGATGCGGGCAGGACTTCGAGTGCGGCGGATACCAATGTTGGTGTGGCAAAGTCGGTGTCACGGAGAAGCAGATAGATTGGATCTCCGCTCGATTCAAGGACTGTCTGTGTGCCGATTGTCTGAACAGGGCCATGCAACGAACAGCGAATGAGCCGGATCTATCAATTTGTCCCAAGGAAGGGTAGCGAGATGCGTATCACCAAGGTGTACACAAGAACAGGAGACGCGGGCAAAACCAGACTGGCCGGAGGACAACAGGTGTGGAAAGACAGTCTGCGGGTCGACGTCTACGGGACAATCGATGAACTCAACGCCGTGGTCGGTGTCGTGCGAGTCATGAATGCTGAGGCGGCTGATCGTCAGAAACATGCACAACAGCTGGAAGAGGAATTGCGCTGGGTACAGAATAAACTCTTCGATGTCGGCAGTATTCTGGCAACGGCACCTGGGCAAACATTCAAAAATATGCCGCAGGTCGCGGCGAAAGATGTGCTGCGTTTGGAACGGCTGATCGATCGCTGCCAAAAGAATTTGGAACCGCTGAAGGAATTCATCCTGCCGGGAGGCGGAAAAGTTTCAGGGTTTCTCCATCAAGCCCGAACCGTCTGCCGCAGAGCCGAGCGGCTGTGCGTGGCGCTCTCAAAAACGGAGCCGGTTGATCCGACGATCGTCAAGTTCGTCAATCGGCTCAGCGACACATTGTTTGTGTTGGCGCGGTGGGTCGCCAAGACGCAGGGTGAGCCGGAATTCCTATGGGAGCGCGATGTCGACAAGAAGACCAGGTAAACGCGAAGCCGTGCGGCAAACAAAAGGCCGTATCATTCTCGTTCTCGGTGGGGCCTCGTCTGGAAAAAGTGAAGCCGCTCTTCGATTAGCCGGCTTGGGAGCGCCACGAGCATTCATTGCCACAGGACAGGGCTTGGATCAAGAAATGGCTTTGCGAATTGCTCGGCATCAGGCCACACGATCGGCGGATTGGGAAACGGTCGAAGAGCCCCTTGATGTGGAGGCATGGTTGTCGAAGCATGGGACACAGTATCGAACGATACTGTTCGATTGTGTCACATTGTGGCTGAGTAATCTCATAGGAACCGGTGTCACTGAAGAGGCCCTTCTTGCTAGAGCGGGAACGCTATTGGAACACATGCGGGGTTCAGGAGCGCGCGTGGTGCTCGTCAGTAATGAGTTGGGGCTGGGACTAGTTCCGATTGAGCCATCGGCGCGGGCTTTTCGTGATCTTTCGGGACGGGTGAATCAGCGCATTGCCGCAGAGGTGGATGAGGCTTATCTGGTGGTCAGTGGAATACCGCTTCGCCTGAGGTGAGGAAAGGAGTCTTATGCTGATCGAAGAGGTGTGCCGTCGAATTCAGCCGTTGGATCTGAGCCTGCAGGCGAAAGCACAAGCCCATTTGAGTCGTTTGACGAAGCCGCAGGGTAGCCTTGGCCGCATCGAGGAATTGGCTGCTTCTTACGTGACTGTGACGGGCGAGCTGAAACCCAATATTCCCCGCGGGATGGTGTTCACCTTTGCTGCCGACCATGGCGTGACCGTGGAAGGGGTTAGTGCCTATCCACGTGAAGTGACTCCTCAAATGGTCTTGAACTTTCTTCGGGGTGGTGCCGGTGTGAATGTGTTTGCACGGCATGCCGATGTGCGTGTCCGGGTGGTCGACATCGGAGTGGATTATGAGTTCGGATCTATCTCTGGGTTGATTCACCGAAAGATCATGAGGGGCACGCATAATTTAGCTCGTGAGCCGGCGATGACCCGCGAACAGGCGGAACAAGCCGTAACTGTGGGGATTGAGTTGGCGATGGAAGCTGTACGGGAAGGTGTCGGCCTGATCGGTACGGGAGAGATGGGCATCGGCAACACGACGCCCAGCGCCGCGATTGCAGCAGTGATGACCGGACGGCCGGTGGCAGAGGTAACCGGACATGGGACCGGTATTGAGGAAGCCCATCGCTTGCACAAGGTGAGGGTGATTGAGCGGGCGCTCGATCTTCATCGCCCGAGGTCGGCGTATCCACTCGCCGTATTGGCAAAGGTAGGGGGCTTGGAAATCGGTGGGCTGGCGGGGCTCATACTCGGTGCGGCGGCGTCCCGTATTCCAGTGGTACTGGATGGGTTCATCGCCGGCGCTGCAGCGTTGATTGCGGTTGGGCTTCAGCCTTTGTGTCGTGAGTATCTCATCGCAGCACATCGGTCGGTCGAACCGGGACATCGTGCCATTCTGGACCATTTGGGATTGACCCCGCTCCTGAACCTTGACTTTCGCCTTGGCGAGGGGACAGGAGCCTGTTTAGGAATGGATCTTGTCTGTGCCGCGATCAAGGTTTACACGGAGATGGCGACATTCGAAGAAGCCGGTGTGGCGAACAAGGTGTGACCTCTTATGGGAGCTGTCGCTCGCCCATTCATCTTTGCGTGGCATTTCCTGACGACCATTCCGTTAAGCAAGGTTCATCATGACCCGACCGCGCCGGAACTGGCTGCATCGATGGCCTGGTATTCCACGGTTGGCCTCATGCTCGGTGGAATCGTGGCGCTATCGGACAGCTGGTTGAGCCACATCTTTGCGCAGGAAGTCGTCAATATCTGTTTGATCGTGCTGCTGGTGTCGCTCACTCGAGGCCTTCACCAGGACGGATTAGCCGACACACTTGATGGACTGGCAGGTGGTCGAACCGCGGCTGAGCGCCTGTCGATCATGCGCGACCCGAGAATTGGTGCGCTCGGCGCGACTGGCCTGTTCTTGTCATTGATTCTTCGTTATGCAGGGCTGATGGCACTTCCACAATCGCTCCGCATTCCGGTATTGGTCTGCATGCCGGCGCTTGGACGGTGCGCCATGGTGGCTCTGGCTTGGCTGGCTCCCTATGCAAGGGCAGATGGGGGGCTGGCATCCCCGTTTCTGGCTCATCTGTCGGTATGGCATGTGATCGGATCGACGGTGGTCCTAATTGCGGCTCTCGTGATCGGGCTAGGTGTCACGACGACAGTTGTGACAGTGATTGGAAGCTGCCTGATTATCATAGCGGTACAAGCCATGTGCCGCGCGTTCTTCAGTGGGATTACCGGGGATACGTTAGGTGCCACGAATGAGATTGTGGAAATTCTGTTCCTTCTTTTGGCTCCCCTCGCACTTGTTCTGTCATGATGGGAGGGGAACTGTTAGCTGCAGCAACTCTCGATGCCGTAGCTGGAGATCCCCGTTGGTTCCCTCATCCTGTTCGTGGGATGGGCATCGTGATCAACTGGTGCGATAACAATATTAGAAAGATTTCTCGGCATCCCACCACCCTTCGAGGAGCAGGCGTTGCCCTGGCGCTGGCATTACCGTTACTTATGTTCGTCCTCAGCCATGAAGCGATCGTCATGGCTGATCGCCTAACCTGGTGGTTTGGAAGTCTCGTGACCATAGGGCTGGCCTGGACGACACTCGCGGCACGCGATTTGTGGAATCACGTCCATGCCGTGAGCGAACAGCTGGATCGAGGTAATCTTTCTGAGGCGCGAGGGGCGGTAGGGATGATCGTTGGTCGAGACACTGATCAACTGTCTCAGGAGGAAATTGCTCGGGCAACGATCGAGACCATTGCGGAAAGTACCAGTGACGGGATTATTGCACCATTGTTTTATCTTGCCCTAGGTGGAGCGCCCTTGGCGCTTGCCTACAAGGCGGTGAACACGCTGGATTCGATGGTTGGGCATAAGGATGAACGCCATATCGATTTTGGCTGGGCATCTGCACGACTGGACGATCTTGCGAACTGGATTCCTGCTCGGCTCTCCGCTGCACTCATCATCCTAACGGCTGCGGTGGTCATGAGGGAGCCTATTCGAGTCAGAACAGGGTGGCACGTCCTGTGGCGCGATGGGAGCAAACATCCCAGTCCCAATAGCGGGCGACCAGAGGCGGCCATGGCCGGTTCACTAGGAATCCAATTAGGGGGAATCAATTTTTATCAAGGAGTGCCCGATGATCGACCTCTTCTCGGACTGGGTGGGCGGCAGCCCGATTCATGTGATATTAGAGCGGCATCTCGTATCATGATCGGTGTGGGCGCAGTCGGCGTTACCCTCGCTGCGGGCATCGTGTGCCTCGTCTAGGCAATTCGATCCATGGTGGGAATGTGTATGCGGCCTCACGAGAGCTTGGTCGTGAAGTACGCCGTCTCATCGACTTCAGTGCCAGCATTAACCCGCTGGGTCCATCACCGCATGTTTGGCGGGCGATCACCGAAGCACGCCGACTCATTACGCATTATCCGGATCCGGACTGTTGGGAGCTTCGTCAGGCGCTTGCACAATACTGGCAGAGACAGGCCGAAGAAATTGTGGTTGGAAACGGCTCTACGGAATTGCTCGATGTTCTTCCTCGGGCGCTCAAGATTCGTCATCTTGTGATCGTGCACCCAACCTTCTCGGAGTACGCTGCCTCCATGGCACGGGCAGGTGGGCGTATCACCACTGTCTATGCGAAAGCGAGGGAGCAGTACGCGCAGCCGATTGAGCATCTCTGCCAGCTGTTGGAGAAACGACAGAGAAACTCTGATCCCATCGATGGAGTCCTCCTATGCAATCCCAATAGCCCGACGGGGCAAGCGTGCGCCGTTCATGATCTTCTGCGACTGGCAGACATCGCTCAACGGCGTAAGGCATGGCTCATCATCGATGAGGCATTTGCAGACTATTGCCCGGATAGATCGTTGCTTCTATCAGCTGCGTCGTGGTCACGTCTTGTTGTCTTGCGGAGCTTGACCAAATTCTATGCATTACCTGGACTTCGAGTTGGGTACGCAGTCGCCGAACCTTCCGCGATTGAAGCGTTCCGTCGGCTGATGCCACCATGGTCGGTGAATGTCATGGGGCAGCTGGCGGCGCTGGCTGCCATGCGCGACGCGGCCCATGTGCGGAAGAGCGTGCGATTCATGGCCAGAGAACGAGAACGGTTCGGAAGGGTGCTGGCGGCTCTGCCCGGTTGTTCGGTGATGCCCACGTATGCCAATTATTTCTTTGTCGAATTGCCTCGTGGCTGCCAAGCGCGTGACATCACGACCCAATTGAGAGGTGAAGGGTTGCTGATCCGGGACTGTTCAACCGTTCCCGGGGCAAATTCTCGGTCCATTCGACTTGCGGTGCGTGCTCAAAACGAGAATGATCGTCTGATCCGAGCCTTGTCGAGAGTGCTCCGGCACCAGTACCGTGAAAACCAGAACTCGTAAAGGGGTCCATACTCCGTATCAGGTGATAGGACGCACGCTGGTGATCCGTCTGGGTGGCCGGAAGCGAGTGTTATCCTCGGCCTCGCATGGCGGCGGGCTGGGGTTCGCATCACAAATTCTTAATCATCAGGTCGAAGCGAATGGTCAGCTCATGAAACGCTACCCTACGCCTTCGCACTACCTGCGAAACCTGGCTTCGCGACTAGGGATCTGTGGCGAAACCATCGGGCTCATGACGGCGGTGCCAATGACACAGCTGGTCACAGCGCAGACGACTGCGCAGGGACTCTGGGTGGAATGTTTTGCGACGGTCGGGGTGACCAATGCGGTCAAGGCGGGGGAGGGGCCGGTCCAATGCGCCCGATCCAAAAGAGGCACCAGGCCAGGAACGATTAATCTCGTTGTGATCACCAACGGGAGTCTCTCAATCGCCGCCATGGTCGGTGCCGTACAGGTCGTGACGGAAGCCAAGACCGGTGTTTTACAAGATCATGGTGTCAGGAGTCGCAGAACGCAGTCGTTGGCGACCGGGACAGGGACGGATGTGGTTGTCATTGCGTGTGCGTTGCGTGGAGAAGGACCGCCTCAACAATACAGCGGGACGCATACGGTTATCGGTTCACTCATTGGAAGAGCCGTAGCCAGATGCGTGTCTCAAGGTTTGGCCAAGGCTGAGCAGTGGCAGAGGGATTCCCGATGAAGGCCGAGGCACTTGCCATTCTTGGAACGGGTTCTGATGTAGGGAAGAGCGTCCTTGCTGCCGGAATGTGCCGATTACTGGTGCGTGGCGGTATCCGTGTGGCGCCGTTCAAAGCTCAGAACATGTCACTAAATTCGTTCGTGACTCCGGAAGGGGGAGAGATCGGGCGGGCTCAGGCCTTACAAGCAGCAGCCTGCCGAATTCCGCCACATGTCGATATGAATCCCATTCTCCTTAAGCCGGAGTCCGACCAATGTGCTCAAGTGGTGGTGCATGGCCGAGTATTCGGGAAACAGGAGGCCTCGGCCTATTTCGATGGAAGACGGACACTCTGGTCTGTGGTGACCGAGAGTTACCGCCGACTGGCGAGTCAGTACGAGATGATCGTCATAGAAGGCGCTGGCAGCGCAGCAGAGGTAAATCTTAGACGGCAGGACCTCGTCAACTGGCCGGTCGTGGAAGAGGCCGACGCGCACGTACTGCTCGTAGCCGATATCGACAGAGGCGGTGTCTTTGCCCAAATTCTTGGGACATTGGATTTACTGGAACCGCACGAGCGGGAGAGAATCTGCGGACTCGTGATTAATAGGTTTCGTGGCGATCCCCAATTATTTGCCGACGGCGTGAGGTTTCTGGAATCGCGTGGGGGGATTCCCGTGCTGGGAGTGCTTCCATATTTGCGTGACCTCAGGCTCGATCAAGAAGACAGCCTTGATCAACTTCGAGGCCAGGAAAAACCATTCGCCTCAGACCGAGTGAATATTGCGGTTGTGTTGTTGCCTCATATGAGCAACTTCACTGATTTTAACGTCCTTTCGGGAGAAGAGGATGTGGCCTTAAGGTACGTACACACTCCGGCCATGGTTACCGATGCCGACGTCATCATTATTCCCGGAAGCAAGAGTACCGTGAGTGACCTCTCTTACTTACGGGAGCAGGGATTTGTGCCTCTGCTCGATACGCACCTCACCAATCAGCGAGAGTTAGTCGGGATCTGCGGCGGATATCAAATGCTTGGCCTGAAGATTGCCGATCCTGACCATGTTGAGCAAGGCGGGGTCTGTCACGGATTAGGTTATTTAGAGGTTGAGACAACTCTGGAGGGAACCAAACGGACGACCCTTGTCCAAGCTCGACCAACTGCTGAATTCATGCGGGAAGTCTGTCTGGTCCGTGGGTATGAGATCCATATGGGGGTGACACGACGGGTGAACGAAGCCCCATGCTTCGCTCTTCTCGCGACTCATGAGGAACGTTGTGATGGCACGATTCGGAAGGACGGGCTTGTGTGGGGAACATACATCCATGGCGTATTCGACGAATCAGGGTTTCGCCGCAGCTGGTTGAATCGGGCGCGCCAAAGGAAAAGACTGCCACGGCTTGAGAGCGATGTCTCGGAGATCGTCAGTGCGCGTTTCAATAATGAACTCGATCGCTGGGCCGATCACGTAGCCCATCATATAGACATTCCTCATCTCCTCAACACCCTTCGCACACGGCGGTCCTCCACGAGATAGGAAGTTTGTCACATTTCCTGAGCACCCGATTCTTCCCATGTGGGACTTGGGCTCCAGCACGACGGGTGGCTCACGAGCTGCCGAGAATCACCGATTGCTTGCCAACTGTGTACAAGTCGATACACTGCCTGTAAACAGCCTGAATCGGTGATTGAGGATCTCCTGTGATGTGACAATTGCTCATACGAATCGAGGAAAGTCGGCCGAGCAGTGGTGTCCGAGTATCAGTCGCTCCGTCATGATCTGTCTCAAGATGAGAAAGGTTTCACCGATAAGTTCCTAGTAAGCCGAGTTCCAGGCAAATCCTTGGCCAGGACGTGCGTAGACCCGTCTCACCAAGATAGGATTTCACGGGGTGAGGTCCTTCGGGAGAGGAGAGCTGTTTCATGAGTAAGATAGTGGTGGTCGATGATTCACAGGCTGAGCTTCAACTGATTGAGTCATACCTCAAAGCAGCTCACCATACAGTCGTGACATGCTCCACCACGGACAAACTCGAAGAGCAGATTATGGCAGAACAGCCCGATCTTATCATCATGGATGTCGTCATGCCCGGTCGAAACGGGTTTCAGGCTTGTCGGGATCTGAAGAATGATGCGCGCTTTACGAGCATTCCCATTGTGCTCTGCACGTCAAAGGGACAAGAAAGCGACAAGTTTTGGGGGCAGCAACAGGGGGCAAACGGTCATGTGGTCAAGCCGTTTAAAGCCGAAGAACTTCTGCAAGCCATAAAGGTTGCCCTTCGGTGAAGTTCGTGGTGCAGGGACAGAACGACGATGAACTTGCCCGGTGATCTACCGTTGCTCACGTCCGATGCTGGACTAGAGCAAGCCAAACCAATAGAGCTTCGCAGAGTGTGCCTGGTTGTCTTAGGGGGCGAGTCATTTGCGATTGATCTTCGCCAGGTCCGCGAAGTGTTCGAGCTAGAGTCAATGACTCCGGTGCCTGGAATGCCGGCCTCGCTGGTTGGCGTTGCGAACCTGCGCGGGACCATTATCCCATTGGCGGATTTGCGGCAGTCCTTGGGCGTTTCGCTGTCTACGACTGCGAGATATGTGATCGTTGTACGTCACGATGCCCATCAGATCGGTCTCCTGATTGATGGGGTCCCTGAGATCCAGGAGATCGTGGCTGAAAACATGTTGAGTGATTCAGAGGCCAGTATCAAAGGTGGACATCGCTTTCTATCAGGTCTGGTCAGAGTGGAGAATCGTGTGAGTGGGATGCTGGCAATTCCCTCTCTGTTGGCGTCCGTAGAAGACGCCGTCATGGAACCGAGCATTTCTGAGAGCTGATAGATGAAGACGCGGATGCCCATACACCGAGGTGCGGTCGAGCGTGTTGAGGAGGAAGGATGTTATGCCAAGGTCTAGCAAGGCGACGGTGAAGCCCACGACATCATGGTTTCAAAACCTCAAGACCTTGCCAAAGTTGATCCTCGGATTTGCTGCCGTGAGTGTCATCATGGTCTCTGTGGGGTTGGTGGGTTTGATGGGGCTTCACAAGCTGAAAGGCGAGTTGCAATCGATTTACAACGGATCAACGCTGGCACTGTCGAACGTTGGGATTAGTAGTACCACTCTTGGGCTCTATCATAGCGCCCTCTTGAATGTGGGCAGACAAACAAATAGAAGCAATTTTGAAGAGTCGCTGGTCCCACTCGCAGAACTTAAGCGCCAAACCCTTGCTCCGCTGGAAATTCTGCAGTCGTCGCAACTCCACGAATCATCGACCGGGCGCAGCGAACGCAAAGACCTTGCAGAGCTTCATCAGGCATTGCGAGAGTATTTTTCTGCAGCCGAAGGTGTTCTGCGCGCGTTTGCTGACAGTTTTGGGTCTTCGCTAGCCGATGAGCAGAAAGAGAGCATGCACAATCTCGCGCAGTCCACGTTATCGGTCGAAGTCGCAAACAAATATGGGGCGGCCACATTGCGGGTTCGAGAACTCATGACGACCATTCAGGAAGTGGCGAAAGAGCTGAACGACAACGGACAGGCAGAGGCCTCGTACCGTACGAACATTGTGTTCATTGGAGCCGTGTTGGCTCTGATTCTCGCCGGCGCCATCGGATATTTTCTTGCGCGTACGATCGCTCGCAACATCGTTCACGTAGCCGATGTTGCTCAGCAAGCCGCCGCGGGTAATCTTCAAGCCAGAGCTCGACTGGAGAGTGATGATGAGGTTGGTCATATGGCCAAGGCGTTCAATTCGATGCTTGACAGAATTACCAGCCTCGTATCAACCGAAGAAGAGCGGGACACCATGCAAAAGCGTCTCGTTCAATTTTTGGTGCTCGTTTCTGATGTGGGGAAAGGAGATTTGACGAAGCGAGGAGAAGTCACCGCTGATATGTTCGGGAATCTTGCGGATGGTTTCAATCTAATGATTCAACGATTCGCTCAGCTGATGAAACAAGTGCGAGAATCCGCCGAACGCGTAAACCGATCAGCCGGCGCGCTGCGGGAGAATGCGGGGCAGATGGCGGGGACGGCGAAGCATCAAGCCGATGAGTCGATGAAGACCCTCGGTGCAGTCGAACAGCTGGCGGCTTCGATGCGGCAGGTGGCTGAAACAGCCGAGGCGTCCTCGGAATCCGCTCGTCAGGTCTTGAAAGCGACGGAAGACGGTCGCGTCGCAGTGCAGGAAACCGTGCAGGATATGCAGCGGATCCGATCCGCAGTGCAGCGAATGTCGAAGCAGGTCAAAGCGCTAGGGGACCGATCGTTGGAGATCTCGCAGATCGTCTCGACCATTCGTGATATCGCCAATCAAACCAATCTTCTGGCATTAAATGCCGCGATCGAAGCCGCCGGTGCGGGCGAAGCCGGCGCACGATTTGCCGTTGTCGCGGATCAGGTGCGCAAGCTCGCAGAGAGCTCGACGCAAGCGACACGAGAGATCGCCGATCTGGTGAAAGTCATTCAGGGGGAAACGCAACACGCGGTGGTCGCGATGGAACATGAAACTCAGGCGGTCGAAGCTGGGTCGGCCTCAGCTCTCCGTACCGGTGATGTGTTTAAAGAGATTTCAACGATTGCAGAACGCTCCGCGGAGCTTGCCCAGAGCATTGCGGCGGCTGCCGTCAATCAGACTGCGTCGACGGATCAAGTGGGTCGTTCCATCAAAGATTTTACCGGTGGAGCCGTGGCGACACAGAAAGCGACGGACTCGGCTCGTGCGACGGTGGAGGATATGGTCAAGCTGGCTGAAAGTCTCACGGCCTCCGTCGCCCAGTTCAAGTTAGCCTAATCGAGTCGGTTCTGCAAACACGTCTTCCTCAGCCCTAAGGCAATCTGATGGGATCGGAATTCGATCGGAGCGATTTAGTTCGCGTCTTCGTTTCAGAAACGTCAGAAGGACTGACGACGTTGGCGGAAGCCCTGCGTCTCGCTGCCGACTCGAGTCCCGCCCCGCACACGCTCCAGGAACAGTACATCATTGCCCATCGGATTCGTGGTGCGGCCGCTTTGTACGGCTATGAAGGGGTTTCTCGCGTGGCCGAACAACTTGAAGGGATTCTCGAGCGAGCGGTCGAGCAACTTCCTCCCGATTGGCCAAGGGTTGTTGCAGTCATGAGAGAAACCATAGAGGACTTGAGTGCCCTTGTCGCATTAGTTGGCCAGGGAAACGAGGAGGATCATCGTCTGGTTCAGCAGTGTCTGACATCTCTAGACCGTTTAAAAGAATCGTCGATCACCTTGTCGTTTGCCGCTGTGGACTATGTGAAGCCCTCACTTGACCAGGAAATTCTGTCGTATTTCATTCCCGAGGCGGAGGAGTATCTGGGTGTCATTGATGAGTTGCTGCGCATCCTTGACCACACCCCAAGCGATGAAGAGGCGATCTACCGACTCTTTCGTGCCACACATACACTCAAAGGCTCCGCGTATACGGTCGGTTTCCAAGTGATTGGGGATGTTTCACGACCCATGGAAGAGTGCATGATTGCAGTCAGGGAAAAGCGGCTGGGCGTTACTCCGACGCTTCGTGAAGTGATGACTGCGGCGGCCAGCCTGATCCGTCGCATTCTCCAAGAGGAGTCGGCGGAGGTGTCGAAACTGCAACAAGAGGTGCCGGTTCTTGTGCAGCGACTGACTCAGGTATGTGAGAGTGCCACCGTGGTCTCTGCGGAAGGAGCTGTGCCGCCGAGTATGGAAACGGCCGACTCGGGTGTGGGGCAGAACGAGGCGGTTATCAATGTCGAACTGCCCGTCACGGACGTATCCGACGACTATTTGATCCCGGATCTCGACCCAGAAGTCATGTCCTACTTCGTCCCTGAAGCCCAAGAGTATCTTGAACTGTTGGAAGCCGATCTGTTGCGGTTGGAGAAGGATCCGCAAGACAGGGAATTGATTAACCAGCTCTTCCGCACCGCACATACCTTGAAAGGATCTGCCTATACGGTAGGGTTTCGATCTATCGGTGATCTTGTGCATCATGTTGAGGATTTCATGGGGGCGGTACGGGACGGTCGTTTCAGCGTGTTACCCGGGCATACTGATTTGTTGCTGCGTACAATCGATGTCGTTCGGGTGCTGATGCGAAGAGATCTTGGCATGGTGATCGGCACGCGGGAACGGTTCAGCGCAGCCCGTTCGGAACTGAAGAGGTTGGATCAAGGCATGCCCGTTGAGTCGACGATGGCACAGCGTCCGGCTGATCTGTCCGCAGGCGCCGATCCTTCAGGTAGTCAACGAGAAGAGTTGCACGCTCACGAGAAACCTCAAAATGCAAGGACTGCTGAAGATCGTGAGGTGATTCGTGTCAGTTACGCTCGATTAGAGCGACTCATGAATCTTGTCGGAGAATTGGTCACCGGACGAAGCCGATTAGAACAACGTTTACGGGTGTTGGAGCAACTGTCGCAGCAGGTCCTCGTGTTCAAGGCGCGCTTGGTGGACTCCGTCCAATCCTTTGGCGAGAAGCACACCTTTACGTATCGGGATGCACCCAGTAGCTCGATATCGGTTCCCGTGCAAGCGGTTCCAGCCTTCGGAGATTTTGGTAGTCTGGAGCTCGATAAGTACGACGACTTTAACATTCTTGCCCGACGCATCGGGGAAGTCACCGCCGATATTAGTGAGTCGATGTCACAGCTTGACGGGTCCATTCGACGGGCACATGAGGACATGAGCCATCTGCAACATCTGACGCTCCTCATGCGGGATGAAATTTCTCGAGCCCGTATGGTTCCGATCGGGACTCCGTTCACCAGGTTCCGGCGAGCGATCAGAGAAATCGCTCGTGCATCGAACAAAGAAGTGTCTCTCGTGACGTCGGGTGAGCAGACGGAAGTGGATACGGGCGTGGTAGAGCGGTTAGTGGATCCTTTGGTACATCTCGTTCGGAATGCGGTCTATCATGGTATCGAGCCGGCAGTCGATCGGGTGTCGAGGGGCAAATCAGCTGTCGGCGCGGTCTATTTGCATGCAGCCCATCGCGGTAACTCCATCATCATCGAGGTTGAAGATGATGGTGCAGGGTTGGATTTAGCCAAGATTCGGGCAAAAGCCGTCAAGATGGGATTGGCTGATTCACGTCAGCTTCGAGCGATGTCGGATGAGGATGCACTTCAATTGATCTTCTTGCCGGGATTTTCGACTGCCGAGAAGGTGGGAGGCCAGGCAGGGCGGGGTGTCGGATTAGATGTTGTTAAACGAGTCATCGAGGAGATGAACGGGCAGATCGAGGTCGAGTCCATGCCTGGACTTGGGACAAAGTTCACCTTAGCCCTTCCGCTCACCTTGCTGATCGCGACCGCATTGCTGGTGCGCGCAGGGACGGAGCGGTATGCGATTCCGCTGCTGAATATCCACGAAGTGACGATGCCCACTGCGTCCTCGATGCGAGAGGTCGATGGGCGGACCTTCTTGCAGGTCGCAGAGGAAACCATTGAGGTCCAATCGTTGTTCCATGTGCTCCGTCGGGAGTCCGGACCCGTCGAATGGACCATGCCGGTGGTGGTGGTTCGGACGGCAACCGGTCCGATGGGATTAGCCGTCGATACGCTGCTAGGGAGACAAGAGATCGTCATTAAGTCTCTTGGGCTGCTCAGGCCGCTTGAGCATTCATTGTTCGGTGGAGCGACGATCGATCCTGAAGGGCGCGTCATTTTGGTCATCGATCCAGCTCGATTGACCCCACGAGAGACGAAGGATGGAGGATCACCCTCGGTCTTGACGAAGGCCGCTGATCGATACGAAGAAGTTGTGTCGGAAGGATTGGGTGCTCCTGAGTCTCAGGAGACACGCCTATTGCTGGTCGATGATTCGTTGAGTATTCGGAAGTTCGTTGGGAAAATGCTGGAATCTGCGGGATATCAGGTTGACACGGCGGTGGACGGGGAAGATGGACTACGGAAAGCGTCGGCGACGTCGTATCGAATGATTCTCACCGATCTCGAGATGCCAAAGCTGAACGGGTTTGAGGTGATTCAAGCGCTCAGGAGCCGCCCTGAAACAAAGCAGACCCCCATCGTGGTGATGACGACGCGCGCTGGGGACAAGCACCGACAAATGGCACTTTCTATCGGCGCGAATTCGTACATTGCCAAACCCGTGGAAGAGCGCATGTTACTGCAAGAAGTTGAACGGTGGGCAGGACGGACGTCTGTTCCCGGAAGGTAACCTTGCGGAAATATTCGTATTAATTGACGGAACGCGGGTAGTTGCAGAGAATGGCGATGAGAGTGCTGATATGAGTATCCAGGAACAGGGGGCATCGGCGCCGGCAACGTCGTCGTTACGGCACTTCATCATTGTCACGATCGGCAGGAGGTATCTGGCATTTGAGGCTGGATTCACAAAAGCGCTGCTGACCGTTCAAGAATTGGAACGTAGTGAAAATCCAGGGAGGAGAGGAGTAGTCGACAGAACGGTCGATCTTATTATGCAATTGAACCTTACCGATGTTCCCATCCGTCCAGAGACACCTGTTGTGATGCTTGCTGATCAAGGGATTCAATGCACTATTCGTGTCAGTCATATTCACGGGCGAGTAGAAGTTCAGCCATCGCAGATCCTGCCTCTGCCTGCTCAATTCAGCAATGTAGAACGACAGTGGTATCGAGGCATGATCCTATTCGAAAAAAGCATAGCTCTCATACTCAACCCAACATGGGTTCTCGGGGAACACGTCGGGTCCGATGTGGCCCATGATCAGAGAACCCCTCTGTCCTTTATGGATGTTCAGGACAGTGCTACGGGTGAGAGGCGAGCATGCTGAGGATGGGGGGGGAACGGCAGAAACACGCCACACGATCATCCTGGATGCTCTTGGTCTTTTCAGTAGGTGGTAGGCGATTGGCAGTGAAGACATCGGAAGTCAGTGGCATTTCAGAATGGAATGCTTCCATCCCAGTTGGTGGTCACACCCCGTTTATCACGGCGGTAGTTCGTCAAGATCAGGCCGTTCTTCCGGTATTCGATCTGGCCTCGGTTCTGCGTCTTTGTGTGCAGGGAAGCAATCCCTTGTGTCTCAGGATAAAGCATCCTCTGGGAGATATGGTGATATGCATCGATGAAGAGATGCCGGTCCTTCAGACGCTCGAAGCAACGGCGGTCCAGGCCTATCGAAGCAAAGATGTACCGGCAGAAGGAAGTTATGCCAGTGGACTCGATGAGATCCCGATTCTGGCAATTGCACAACTCGGATCGAGCATGTAGCCACTCCTCAGAGATGGAGAAAGATGAAAGGTGCAGGTATGCCGAAGATTCTCATAGCCGATGACAGTATCGCAGTTCGAAAAGTCGCTGAACGGCTGTTAACCGAGGCTGGACTCGGTGTCACGCTCGCGGCAAACGGCGAAGAAGCCTTGGCCTATCTCACAAAAGAGCGACCGGATGTTGTCGTTTCTGACGTGATCATGCCCGATAAGAGTGGCTATGAAGTCTGCGCGTTTGTCAGAGGGAATCCCACCCTCGCAACGACTCCCGTGCTCCTGATCTCCGGCATCGTCAATGATGAAGTGACCAAGCAGGCTGAATCCTGTCGAGCGGATGGGGTATTGAAAAAGCCGTTCCAGGGCACATCGTTGAAAGATCGTGTGCTCGAATTGATGGCAAAACGACAGGAAGCTCCGCCAGAATCCTCCTCGGTAAGCCAAGCAGTATCAGATCATGTAGCGGCAGCTGCTGAAAAAGTTCCCCCGATGGCGAAACACGAGCAAGTGAGCGTGCATCAGGACGTCGGCAAGCTCAGGGAGATGGAAGAGCATCTTCGGGCAGAACGGGCGCGATCGGAAGATTTGGCGAAACAACTGTCCGAAGCTGCAGAGCAGCTAGGGAGAGCCAAGGAAATCGAGGCGCAGTTGGCCACGGAGCGTCAGCGCGCCAGTGAGCTTGAAGCAAAACTCACAAAGCTCGAGCCTCTGGCCTCGAGAATTCCCGAGCTGGAAGCCGCCGTCAAAGCAGAGCAGGCCCAAGTAGCGATGCTCAAGGAGGAGACTCTTGGCGCGCAGAAGACGTCAGAACGCCTTACGGAACTGGAATCTGCACTGAATGCAGAGCGGGCAGCCGCCGAGCAACTGGTCCAACAACTTGCTGAGTTAGAGAAGGCCTCATCACAGGCTCAAGATGTAGAAGCACGACTGCTCGCTGAGCAAAAGCAAGTGGCTGAACTCCAACAGAGAGTCAAGACGCTCGAAACCGAACTCGCAACTGGACAGCAAGCACTCACCGAAACTGTAGGCCGGCTGCAGGACGTACAGAAGACAGAGACGAAAGTTCAGGAGTTGGAAGGGCTTCTGGTGGCTGAACGTGAGCGGAATGGAGTCCTCTCCCAACGGGTCGTGGAAACTGAACAGGCTGCCGAACATGCGACCAAACGGTTCGAAGAGATGGCCCGTAAGCTGGGTGAAATCGCAGGGTTGGCCTCTCAGCTCGGAAGTGGAAAAGGACAACCCTAATGTAACTTTCCGACCAGTGCGATGGCTATGGTTCTTGTGGTTGGCCGAAAACAATGTCTGTTGAAACCGAAGATGCGTTCCAGAAAGAACTGATTGAACTGTTCGTTCAAGAAGCACAGGAATGGCTTCAGCAGATTCATGTGGCTCTCGATGAACTTCAACAGGCCCCCCCTGCCGAGCGTCATCGGTCCTTGGCTCAGACCATTAAGGTCGGCATTACCAATCTCGGTGGATCTGCAGCGACCATTCACCTGAGTGATGTCGAACGAGCGAGTTTTTCAGCCCTTCCCTTTGTTGAAGCTCTTCAAGAACCGGGTGCCTCGATCTCGGCAGATGATTTCCTCGCACTCTGTAAGCAATTAGGCCATATTCATGGAGCACTGACACGGGCGACCGGTGTCACCTTTGAGACTGAGCCCGAGCAAACCGCTGTCGAGAGTGCTCCGGCCGTGATCGGAACACAAGAGCTCTTGGTCCGACTCCGTGCCATTCCCGAGCAAAGTGTGGCGCCAGGGACCTCCTCGCGGAATTTAGTCCAGACCGTGATGGCTCAGACAGAGGGGCTTATGAATCGAGGGATGGAACAGTGTAACCTTGCCTCGATCCAAGAGTTTCTCGACCGGTTAGAAGAAGCGGAGCAGGGTTTTCTGGACCTGGTCCGTCAGGACGTCCTCCATCTCTCCACCGTGTTTCAGGCACTCCAAAACGGCGGAGCAGCGTCAGCGCAACTGCAAAATGCCGTGGAGCGTGTTGCACAACTGTGGTCGGCCGCTCAGCAGGTTAACGCGTCCCATGCCATGACGTTTTTCATGGGGCTTCACAGCTTTTTGACACTTGTAGTGGAACAACGGATTGGTGTTGGCACCCATCGATATGAGGCCGTCCATTCGCGTCTGGTTCAAACTGTCAACAGTCTGGAGGAATGGGTACAGGGCGGACGAACAGAGCGTGCGGCGATACAAGGGGTTTTGCCAAGATGACTGGTGTGCCGACCCGTTCAAAAGTCGTCGGTGTGAAAAGAAGTAGGTGAAACGGTGTCTCTCGAGAACGCTGCGTGTGAGATGTCCGGTATTCAGAGTTCATCGTATGAGCCATACTGGGGCTTCCGACGGCGTCCGTTTGAAAACGTGCCGGACCCAACCTTCTACGTGCCGTCCGTAAAACATGAAGCAGCCATGGCGTGCATGCTGTATGGGATTCAGGCTCGTAAAGGAATCGTGATGTTGACCGGCGAGATCGGAAGCGGGAAGACCCTCATCAGTCGAGCGGTCATTTTGAAGCTTCCTCGAGCTCAGTATGAGGTCGGTCTTGTATCGAACCCGACCATCCCTGGGAACGAATTTCTGGGAGAGATTTTATTCCAGCTCGGCTTGGATCCAGGCGGAACCAGAGGCGAGCAACTCCGCCGATTAAACGACCAGCTGCTTGCCAACTACCATCAAGGCATCGACACGGTTGTCGTGGTGGATGAAGCGCAAGCGATCGAGCATGACCGCTTATTTGAGGAATTGCGACTCCTCAGCAATTTCCAGTTGAACGACCGGTTTCTCATCACACTGGTGCTTGTCGGTCAACCAGAACTGCGGGATCGTATTGCGCAAATTCCCCAGCTCGCACAGCGCGTAGCCGTCTGCCACCATCTTGAACGCTTCGATCGTGCAGAAACCAAAGCGTACATCATGGCTCGACTGGCTGCCGTGGGTTGTACCTTGCCGATATTTTCGTCTCCCGCGATTTCCGGAGTTTTTCAACAAACCGGTGGAGTCTGCCGTTTGATTAACTCATTGTGCGATTTGTGTCTCTACCATGGAAGTGTCGCGGGCGTGCATCGAGTGAGTCGAACGCTGGTTGAACGGGTTGCAGGACGAATGGTTCGTGCATGTGCGACCAGCAGAGTGGGAGCGTGCGCATGAACGAATGGTATCATCAGGCAGAACTGGCTCTGAACGACACGGCGGCTGCCGTGCAAGGTGGCCAGTCGTTTGCCTTGTCTTCACTTGAACGGCTTGCAGCCGATTTGGTCGGATCGCTACAACGGAATGATGAACTGGTCGTCGAAGCCTTGTCCGGACGAGCAGGAGCACCCTTAATTACAAACTTGATCAATGTGGCGATCTTGGGAACCAAGGTCGGGATAGGACTTGGGTACTACGGTGAGGAGCTGCAGCGATTGGCATTCGCGGGGCTCGTCCATGATATCGGCTTGTTTGCTGTACCACATACGTTGATCACCAAGAATGGCCGATTGACCCAGGAAGAGCGCGCCGTGATCGAGCAACATCCCGACTTCGGCGCTCGAGTGATCGAGCGATGCGGCTCCGACTATTACTGGCTGGCACGAGTGATCGGTCAGGTTCATGAACGGTTTAACGGGCAGGGATATCCCAAGCGACTTAAGGGTCGAGAGATCAGTGAAATGGCGCAGATCTGTGGAGTGGTGGACGTATTCGACGCGTTAGTCAGCGAGCGCCCCTATCGACGTCGCTTCCTCCCCCATGAAGCCGTGAAAGAGCTTTTGGTTACCGAACGAATGACGTTTCCACGCGAGATCCTCAAGGCGCTGGTCGAGCAATTGTCGGTTTACCCGCTTGGGACGATGGTCCGATTGACGACCGGCGATGTCGGCTTCGTGGCCAAGGTCAATAGTCGCTATCCGCTTCGTCCAGTCGTGAGAGTTGATCATGAGCAGGGGAACGAAGGTGCAGAAGGGCGTCAACTCGACCTCAGTCTGATTCCTCTGATCTCGGTGGTTGAGACGATGAATCCTCCTGCCGTCGGGCGTATCACATTTCAGGCTCTCGCACCGCAGACTCAGAGCGCTGTATCACCGACAGTGGTCTCCGATCATTTTACGGCTCTTCTGGAAAGTCTTGATGCCATCGCATTGACGATGCAAGGTGCGGTGACAAGTCGCTGTGCCGTCATCAAGGAATCTGGAGCCGGCATCACCACCTCTGGTGCGCCCACCAAGCAACCACCCGACCCTCTAGAGTGAGACTTCGTTTCTAGTGTAGTGCGTCCAACGCTTCTTTACATTTGGCGATCTTGGCCATAATACTCTCGACAGATGCGGTCCAGACAAACACGCGCGGGTTCTGATTGTGGTTGTTCATGTAATCTTCGATGGCGGC
>Ga0224505_10000141_pt1 | contig 55274 bp, 48 predicted proteins | sample SF_Jan12_sed_USG_FD_169102 | JGI IMG/M metagenome (GOLD analysis project Ga0224505, IMG submission 169102) | Sediment microbial communities from San Francisco Bay, California, United States - SF_Jan12_sed_USGS_4_1 | ecosystem: Environmental > Aquatic > Marine > Sediment | place: USA: California...
TGCCAGTATCGAAAGCCCGCCGGTCATCATGCCGATGCCAACCTGGGCCGCAGCGCCCGCTGCGCCCGCTGCGTCGATTCCAACGGTCGGTTTCGCCAGCGTGCCCCGGATTTTTACCAGGCTCGCCAGGCCACCCACCCCGATGCCGATGCCCTCCTTCGCATTGGGACGAACGCTGAGGTCGAGCGTTTCATGGCCGAGATGGATCGTGCCGGCCGCCGACACGCCAACCTGCGGAGTCTCAAGCGCGACGGTGCGATCAATGGTAACCACGCCGCCTTGGATCGGCACATTCACGACCAGGCACTGCACATCCGTATACGGTTCTGTTTTGCGCGCCGGGTTCACTGCATTCAGGATTTGCACCATGACATCTGCACCCATTTGTTCGACGAGTCCGCGTTTTACGCGCGCCGAGCGGGTAACGACGCGTGCGTGCCCGCTCAACGAACCGGCGAGCGCGGCAACCGACGCCCCGGTGCCGCGGAGGTCCGCTTTGACTTCGGTAAGACCGCCGCTCACCTCATCGGGATGACCAAGCGCAGCGGCAATCCGGCCCAGTTCGATGCCGGCACCGGTGAGCGACAGGTTGAATTGCGCTGATTTTCCGCGCGACGCATCCAACTGGCCGGCGGCTCTGACGTCACCGCCACCGGCCTTTGCAGTCAATGAATCTATGCGGAGCCGACCGCCCGCAAGCGCGATCTCGCCGCTCACCTGCTCTGCCACAAACTGCCGCGTAACAATAAAACGCGCCACCTTCAGCTGTACAGTGGCATCGACTGCATTCAGCGCATCGAGCGGCAGCGGCTCCTGCGGAAACACGCGCCCCGTGTTGCCGGCGGCGACCTTACCGGTTCCGGTCCCCGGCAGTATCTCGGTCAGATCCAGGAACGGCGATGCCAGCATTCCGCTAATCTTCGGCCGCGCGCCGGACATATCTGCGGCAAGTTCGCCGGACGCCGAACTCTTTCCGGCCGACCACTGAAACTTGCGTAATGCATAAATGTTTTTCCTGCCATCGAACTCGCCTGCAAGCTTCAGCGGCGGCAATTTCGGCAAACCGATTCCCGCGACACGCGCCAGCCGCTGCGTGTCATCGATTTCCGCTGACAGTTTCATTTTCCCGGACGCCGCGCCACCGGACAGCGTCATGCGTCCCTCGGCACGCATTGACGCACCGGTCGTGCGGGCCTCGAGCGTGAGCCCAAGCGGCAAACCCCTGACGAGTGCCGGTAAAACCGGTGCATCGGTCGTAGCCGCCAGCGTCACGGGCACACCGTCAACAGACAGCTTGAGCGTAATCTCGCGTCCGGAAAACCCCTTCTCGCGCACAAGCCCCTCGTCCACCGCTATACGACGCACCTTCTTCGTCCGGCCGTCGCGATACTGAAACGTCGCCTGCGTCAATCGCAGCCACTCCAGGTCGACATCGGGCAACGCGCCTTTGCCACCCGACGCAGGCTTCGCCGCGACCTCACCGAATTCCCAGTTGCCGACGCCCTTCGCGTCAGTCTCAAGCAGCAGGTCGGCCTCGACCAGATCGACCTTGAGGCGAATGCTGCCGGCAAGCAACGGCAGCAATGCCGTACGGACCTCGACGCGCTTTGCCTTGACCATCTCGCGGCGCGAGCCCCACCGCGCGTTGCCGAACGCCACGTCCTCGATAAGCAGCCTCGGTGGAAAAATCCCCGTCTTCACCGAACCGCCCAGGACAAGCTCACGACCCGTCGCATCCTTTACCGCCGCCTGAACGGTTGCCGCGTATTTGCTCCAGTCAACAGTCGCGATTATCCCAAGCGCGACTGCGAAAAGCACAACGACGATGATCGCCGCACCGGCCAGCACGCGCAACCACCACCGGCGTGGTTGACGGGCTTTTCCCTTTGATGATGGTTTAGCACCCATGCTCGCTAATTCCGGTCGGAAGTGTCCTGCACAGCGTCAGGCCCGCTGTTCGCCAAAATACGATAATCATCGCGAGAGCCGCCCGCATGCTGTCAAACACGAGCCTCGCTTGGTTGATTTTTACCACCAAGCCGCCCCGGATCCAAGGCTGCAACCCAGCAAAAGCCGGCACTGGATCACGCACGGAAGAATTCGAGACGCCCGGAAATGCGCCTTCCCGCGGTACTTACTCCCACTCGATCGTCGCCGGCGGCTTGCCAGAGATATCGTAAACCACGCGGTTTATGCCCCGCACTTCGTTGATGATGCGGTTCGAAACCTTCGCCAGCAGACTGTACGGCAGTTCCGCCCAGTGCGCAGTCATGAAATCCGTCGTCTGCACCGCGCGCAGCGCAACCACATATTCATAGGTGCGGCCGTCGCCCATGACGCCCACCGACTTAACCGGCAAAAACACCGCGAATGCCTGTGCGGTCTTGTCATACCAGCCTGAAGCGCGCAGTTCCTCGATGAATATCGCATCCGCTTCGCGCAGCATGTCCGCATAACCGGCCTTGACCTCGCCCAGTATCCGCACACCGAGACCTGGCCCTGGAAACGGATGTCGGAACACCATTTCGCGCGGCAACCCCAGCGCAAGACCCAGTTCACGCACCTCGTCCTTGAACAGTTCGCGCAAGGGCTCCAGCAGCTTCAGATGCAGCGTATCCGGCAGACCGCCGACGTTGTGGTGTGACTTGATGGTATGCGCCTTCTTGGTCTTCGCACCCGCCGACTCGATGACATCCGGATAGATCGTGCCCTGCGCCAGCCATTTCACTTTTGGCAGCTTTGCCGATTCAGCCTGGAATACTTCGATGAATTCGCGACCGATGATCTTGCGCTTCTGTTCCGGATCCGTGACCCCGGCAAGATGTCCGATGAACTGCGCGCGCGCATCGACATGAATGACCTTGACCCCGAGATTGTTCGCAAATGTCGCCATGACCTGTTCAGCTTCGTTCAGCCGCAGCAGTCCGTTGTCGACAAATACGCAGGTCAGCTGATTACCGATGGCACGATGAATCAGCGCCGCCGCAACCGAAGAATCGACTCCGCCCGACAGACCGAGCACAACTTCTTCGGCGCCGACGTCGCCCTGAATGCGGGCGATGGCTTCGTCGACGTAGCTGGGCATGCTCCAGTCGCCGGCGAGCCCGCAGATTCCAAGCACGAAGCGCTCGATCAGGGTTTTGCCCTGCAGGGTATGGGTGACTTCGGGATGAAACTGCACCCCGTAGAATCTGCGCGTCTCGTCAGCCATGCCGGCAATGGGACAGGTGGCATTACTCGCCATCAGCTTGAAGCCCGGCGGCAATTCGATCACCTTGTCGCCGTGGCTCATCCACACATCGAGCATGCCATGGCCGTCCGGCGTGACGCGATCCTGGATGTCTCTCAGCAAAGCCGTATGACCGCGTGCGCGCACCTCGGCATAACCAAATTCGCGAATTCGCCCGCTTTCTACCTTGCCGCCGAGCTGTCCCGCCATGGTCTGCATGCCGTAACAGATGCCGAGCACCGGCACGCCCAGATCAAAAATGACCGCGGGGGCCCGCGGCGTGCTGTGCTCCCATGCGGAGGATGGCCCGCCGGACAGGATTACGCCACCGGGCTTGAACTCACGGATGAACGCTTCGCTGACATCATGCGGATGCAGTTCGCAATAGACATGGAGTTCGCGCACGCGGCGCGCGATCAACTGCGTGTACTGCGAACCGAAATCAAGGATCAGGATTTTTTCGTGGTGCACGTGCGGACCGGTAGGGCTGGTTTGCGGTTACCGGTGCCCGATGCACCGGCGAACAGGTTATTCGGAACGGTAATTGGGCGCTTCCTTGACGATATGCACGTCGTGGACATGGGACTCGCGGACACCTGCCATCGTGATTTCGACAAACTCGGCATCGCGGCGCACTGCATCGATACTGCTGCACCCGAGGTACCCCATGCTTGCGCGCAGCCCGCCCATCAGCTGATGAATCAGCGGCGCCACTCCGCCTTTGTACGGGACGCGCCCCTCTACACCTTCGGGCACCAGTTTCTCGGTATCCAGTTCATCGAGTTCCTGGAAATACCGATCGGCCGACCCCTGCTGCATCGCACCCAGTGAACCCATGCCGCGGTATGACTTGTAGGAACGCCCCTGAAAGAGTTCGGTCTCGCCCGGTGATTCTTCGGTGCCGCCAAAGAGGCTGCCGACCATAACCGTGTGCGCACCGGCAGCAATGGCTTTGGCGATGTCTCCCGAATAGCGGATTCCGCCATCGGCAATCAGCGGCACGTCGGTTTTCTGCAATGCTTTCGCGACATTGGCCACCGCGGAAATCTGCGGCACGCCGACGCCGGCCACAATGCGCGTCGTGCAGATTGAGCCGGGACCTATGCCGACCTTGACGCCGTCAGCGCCGCAGTCAACCAGCGCCTTGGCTGCTGCAGCCGTCGCGATGTTGCCGCCGATGACCTGAAGTTTCGGATAGGTACGTTTCAGCCAGCGCACGCGTTTGAGCACACCTTCGGAATGGCCGTGCGCCGTGTCGACGATTACAACGTCAACACCCGCTTCAACCAGCGCTTCCACCCGCTCCTCGGTGCCTTCGCCAACGCCGACTGCGGCACCCACGCGCAGACGCCCCAGCCTGTCCTTGCAGGCATTCGGATGCTCCGAGGACTTGAGTATGTCCTTTACCGTCACCAGGCCGCGCAATTCGAAATTCTTGTTAACCACGAGCACGCGCTCCAGGCGATGCTTGTGCATCAGCGCCCTCGCCTCCTCGCGGGTTCCGCCTTCACGCACAGTGATCAGGCGCTCGCGCGGCGTCATGATGTTCTTGACCGGCTGATTGAGCTTGCTCTCGAAACGCAGATCACGGTTGGTCACAATGCCGACAACCTTGCCGTCAGCCTCGACCACCGGCAGTCCGGATATCCGGTATTGCTGCGTCAATGCCAGTACATCGCGGACCGTCATGTCCTTGCTGATCGTGATCGGATCCTTGACGATTCCGCTCTCAAAACGCTTGACCTTGGTCACCTCCACGGCCTGCGCTTTGGGCGTCATGTTCTTGTGCACGATGCCTATGCCACCCTCCTGAGCAATGGCAATCGCCAGGCGGGATTCGGTCACGGTGTCCATCGCGGCCGACAACAACGGGATGTTCAGGGAAATACTGCGGGTAAGCTTGGTCTTGAGGCTGACTTCCCGCGGCAGGATCGCGGAATGTGCCGGAACCAGAAGCACATCGTCGAAAGTCAGGGCTTTCTGCACCACGCGCATGAGGGCGTCCTTTGCAAAGCGCGAATTATAGGCGCTGGGCCGTAAACGGTAAACTGATCAAGGCGTTATTTCATTGACGGCAGCCGGCAAACTGGCTATTTTTGATCAGGTTGCAGCTGCGGAAACCGCGTGCTGCCGTGTACCACCCGTTTCATCACTACAGATCAGGCGCCGATTATGAAAAAGCTGCTCATTTTTCTGACCATGGCATTTCTTCCCGTGGCCGCACATGCCCAGATCATGAAATGCGTGGGGGCCAACGGACGCGTTGAATTCGCCGCATCCTGTCCGCCCGGCACCAAGGCTGAGTCTACCGGCATCAGAAACAGTCCTAGCACCGCGCCCGCAGCTGCGCAGAAATCGCTGGCCGACCGCAACGCGGATTTTCAAAAACGCCAGATGGAGCAACAGGAAAACGCGAAAAAGGCGGAAACCAAGGCGCAGGATGATATCGACCGCAAGCAGAATTGTGAAAGCGCGAAGTCCTTTCTCAGTGGACTGCAGTCTGGCGGACGGATCGCTAAAAACGACCCCAAGACCGGGGAGAGGGTATTTCTGGATGATAACGAGCGTGCGGCCGAGATGGCGCGGGCGCAACGGGCCGTCGAGACCAACTGTAAATAGCACCTACCGTTTCCGGACCCGCTTGCGCCGGGCCTCTGCAGGCGCCACCAGTAACTGACGGTAAATTTCGACCCGATCCCCCGGTTGCAGAATCGTATACGGCGGCATGACCCGTCCGTAAACGCCGAACGACGCGGATGTCCCGCCGATTTCCGGAAATTCCTGCAACAGACCTGAACACTCCACTGCCATGGCCAGGGTGCCCCCAGCGGACAGCTCCACTTCACGTACGAACTGCGCACCCGGCAATGCGTAGACGACGGAAACCTTCACGTTCTGCCGTATTGTTGATCCGCGCGCTTCAGAAAAGCGTCCACCATGGTTCCCGCGATGTAACCGAACACCGGCCCCACGATCTTTTCCAGAAGAATGCTTGAAAATTCATACTGCAGGCGAAAGCCGATCTTGCAGCCGTCATCCCCCAGAGGCGAAAAACGCCATTCGCCATCAAGGGCACGAAAAGGCCCTTCTATAAGATGTATGGTCATCCGCTGCGGAAATTCCTTCCGGTTTTCGGTCGAAAAGCTCTGCCGGATACCGCGGTAGCGTATGTTCAGCGTGGCACGTGTAATCGTCTGGTCCCGGTAATCGACGGTGGTGGAGCTGCACCAGGGCAGAAATTCCGGATACTGCTCGACGGCGTCGACCAGTTCGAACATCTGCTCCGCACGATAATGCACCAGCGCTGACCGCGATACGCTGGCCATCAGAAATTCGGGCGTAACGTCGCGCCCGCTCCGGTTAGAATAAGGTTTAACATCGGTTGATTACGCAATGAGTATCGTCCAGAACAAGAAGGCATTTCACGATTATTTTATCGAACAGCGTCTGGAGGCAGGGGTTGCGCTTGAGGGATGGGAGGTAAAAGCGATCCGCGCCGGGCGTGCCCAGATTAAAGAAGCCTATGTAATCGTCAGCAATGGCGAACTGTACCTGCTTGGCTGCCACATTACGCCATTACCCACAGCTTCAACCCATATCCATCCCGACCCGACCCGTACCCGGAAACTGCTGTTGCATGCCGAAGAAATCAGCCGCCTGATAGGCAGTGTTGAGCGTGCCGGGTATACGCTGGTACCGCTGGATCTGCACTATGTCAAAGGCCGAATCAAGCTTGAAATCGGGCTTGCCAAGGGCAAGAAACAGCACGACAAGCGCGCAACCGAAAAAGACAGGGAATGGCAGCGCGAACAGCAGCGGGTGCTGCGGGCAAGGCCATAGAGCCTGTTCGAGGCAAAAACGATCAGAAATTCCGCTAGTAACGACCGCAAGAAACGCGAACAGCGGGAAAAAATGGGGTGGCTGATGGGACTCGAACCCACGACAACCGGAATCACAATCCGGGACTCTACCAGCTGAGCTACAGCCACCGCTGAAACGATTTCCGGATACGCTGTTTTGTGGCGCGCCCGGCGGGACTCGAACCCACAACCCCCGGCTTAGAAGGCCGGTGCTCTATCCGGTTGAGCTACGGGCACATTTGGGCCGGTATGACGGGAATTACCTGCCGAGACCGAAGGCGCGTAATATACGCCAGCCGCGGCGCAAGCGTCAATTACAGACGCCATCAACCGCGTGACCGGTTTGCTTGCGACGGGTATCGAATTCTGCTATTAAAGCTCTTTTTTTACGCACACAAAGCCCTCATGACCACCGAAATACTCAAGAATTACCCCGCCTACAAACCCAAGGGCAAAGAAGAATACATGAATGCGCGCCAGCTGACGCATTTCCGGAAGATGCTCGAGGAAATGAAGCGGGAGCTGTCGCAGGATATCGATCGCACTGTGCATACGATGCAGGACGAGGCCACCATTTTTGCCGATCCGAACGACCGCGCCAGCCAGGAATCCGATATGTCTCTTGAATTGCGTAATCGCGACCGCGAGCGCAAGTTGATCAAGAAGATTGACGAAACGATTGCACGCATCGTTGCCAAGGATTACGGCTATTGCGATTCCTGCGGCGTGGAAATCGGTCTCAAGCGACTGGAAGCCCGTCCTACGGCCACGCTGTGCATAGACTGCAAAACGCTCGACGAGGTACGTGAACGGCAGATGGCCAAGTAAGCGACAACGCCAATAAAAAAAAGGGGGCCTGCGGCCCCCTTTTTAATGATGCAAAACCGGCAGTCGCCGGCGTGAAACCTCAGTTACTCAACCTGCGCAGTCTGCGTTTCAGCAGCAGCCGCCACCGCCTTCATCGACAGCCTCAGGCGCCCCTTCTCGTCCGCTTCGAGGACCTTGACGCGAACGGCCTGGCCTTCCTTCAGGTGATCAGCGACGCTGTTCACGCGTTCGTTCGCGATCTGCGAAATATGCAGCAGTCCGTCCCGTCCCGGCAGCACGCTGACAATCGCGCCGAAATCCAGCAGCTTCAGCACGGTACCGTCGTATATCCGGCCGACCTCAACATCAGCTGTCAATTCCTCGATGCGCTTGCGGGCGTTCTCGCCGCCTTCGGACGATACGCACGCGATCACAACAGTGCCGTCATCCTGGATATCGATTGTCGTGCCGGTTTCTTCGGTGATCGCACGAATGACTGCCCCGCCCTTGCCGATAACGTCACGGATCTTTTCGGGCTTGATTTTCATCGTGATCATGCGCGGCGCCCAGGCTGAAAGATCAGTGCGCGGCGTATCGATGGCAGTGCGCATTTTCTCGAGAATGTGCAACCGGCCTTCACGGGCCTGGCTCAGCGCGGCATGCATGATTTCCTTGGTGATGCCGGTGATCTTGATGTCCATCTGCAGTGCGGTGACGCCGTTCTCGGTTCCGGCCACCTTGAAGTCCATGTCGCCGAGGTGATCTTCGTCACCCAGAATGTCGGACAGAACCGCAAACCGGTTGCCTTCCTTGATCAGGCCCATCGCAATTCCGGCAACATGCGCCTTCAAAGGCACACCGGCATCCATCAGCGACAGGCAGCCGCCGCAGACTGACGCCATCGAGCTGGAACCGTTGGATTCGGTGATTTCGGAAACCACGCGGATCGAGTAGGCGAATTCCTCAGCCGACGGCAGGACAGCGATCAGTGCACGTTTCGCGAGGCGGCCGTGACCGATTTCACGGCGCTTCGGAGTGCCGACGCGTCCGGTTTCACCGGTCGAATACGGAGGAAAGTTGTAATGCAGCATGAAGCGCTCGCGGTACGTTCCCTGCAGCGCATCGACAATCTGCTCGTCACGAGAAGTACCCAGGGTTGCCACCACGATCGCCTGCGTTTCACCACGGGTAAACAGCGCAGAGCCATGGGTGCGCGGCAGCATGCCGGTGCGGATGGTGATCGGGCGCACCGTACGGGTGTCGCGACCGTCGATCCGCGGCTCACCGTCGAGAATCTGGTTACGGACAATTTTTGCCTCGAGATTGCCCAGTTCGTTCTTCACGCTGTTGATCAGATCCGGCGACGCATCAGCCGGCAGCAGCTCGGCAACCACTTTTGCGCTGATCTCCTTGACGCGCACGGTGCGCGCCTGCTTCTGCTTGATCTGATAGGCCTGACGCAGCTCGGATTCGGCGATTTCCGCCAGCCGCGAAACCAATTGCTCGTCTTTTTGCGGCGGCGCCCAATTCCACTCGGGAACACCGATTTCATCGACCATTTCATTGATTGCATTGATGACGGTCTGCATCTGTTCGTGACCGAACACCACGGCGCCCAGCATCACATCTTCAGGCAGCTGCTGAGCTTCCGACTCCACCATCAACACCGCCTGTTGCGTACCGGCCACGACCAGGTCGAGTTGCGAGGTTTTCAGCTCGGTTGCCGTCGGATTGAGGATGTATTGACCGTTGCTGTAGCCGACGCGTGCTGCACCGATCGGGCCGCTGAACGGCATACCCGAAAGAGCCATCGCAGCGGATGCGCCGACCATCGCGGGAATGTCTGCATCGATCTCATTGTTCGACGACATGACCGTCGCGATGACCTGAACTTCGTTATAAAAACCTTCTGGGAACAACGGGCGGATCGGACGATCGATCAGGCGGCAGGTCAGAATCTCCTTCTCTGACGGGCGCCCCTCACGGCGGAAAAACCCGCCGGGGATCTTGCCGGCAGCATAGGTACGTTCCTGGTAATCAACCGTCAGCGGAAAGAAATCCTGTCCCGGCTTGGCGTTGCGTGCACCGACCACGGTCACCAGAACGACCGTCTCCTCCATCGTGACAATCACGGCGCCAGACGCCTGGCGCGCAATTTCACCCGTCTCCAGCGTCAGCTGGTGGCGGCCCCACATCAATGATTTTTTTACAGGATTCAAAATGGTTTTCCTTTTCTCAAAAACAAAAAAGACCGCACACGCGGTCTTCCGGAGGATTAATGGCGACTAGACGCCGACGCCCCCCAGCGCCGGATCCCGATCAATGTGCCGTGCAGACTGATCACTAAAGCGGGTGGTGCTTACCTGCATTGCGCCAGCTTACTTGCGAAGGCCAAGACGTTCGATCAATGCCTTGTACTGCTCTGCTTTGGTTCTTTTCAGATAATCCAGCAACTTGCGGCGGGTGCTGACCATCCGCAGCAAACCGCGGCGGGAATGATGGTCCTTGGCGTGCGCCTTGAAATGTTCGGTCAGATCGGTAATGCGCGCCGTCAGCAACGCTACCTGCACTTCCGGCGAGCCCGTATCACCTTTGGCACGCTGAAAGTCCTGCAAAACCTGCGCCTTTTGGGCAGTGGTTACAGCCATGTTCTATCTCCAACAGAAAATCGTGCTATTTTACCTTGTAACTAGCGGATTACTCAAGCCATCCGGAGATGGCGCAGGCTCCCGGGACTGAATCAACAGCCGCCGGGCACGCAGGATACCTTCCGCTACTTCACCGACACCGAAAAACGTATCTGTATCCCCATACAACCGGTACAAACCGGGTGCGGCCTCGGGCAACGGCACCCGCTGCCCGCTAATCAGCCGCTGCTGCACGCCGGCATCTGTCATCAGACGGGGCAAGCTGCTGGCAAATGTGTCTGTTGCCAGCAACCGGGCCATGCGTTGTGACATGTCCATGGCCTCAAGTTCAGCAATCGAGACCGCACCGCCAAGCCCCAAATCCCCAGCGGTTTCCCGTGTCAGCCCGCAAAGATGCGCGCCACAGCCCAGCGCAGCACCGATCTCCTCGGCCAGCACCCGGATGTACGTACCTTTGCTGCACGAGACGCGAATTTTCAGCAATTTATTTGAAAAATCAACAAGTTGCATGAAATGTATGCAAATTTCCCGGGCTTTGCGCTCAACCGCCAATCCGGCACGTGCATAGGCATATAACGGCTTGCCATCGACCTTGACGGCCGAATGCATCGGCGGTGTTTGGACCTGGGGACCGGTAAAGCGGCGCAATACTGCATCGATTGCATCAACCGACACGCCAACCGGATGCCGCTCCAGAATCTCACCCTCCGCGTCCCCGGTATTGGTCGTTGCGCCCAATTGCAGGATCGCCAGATATTGCTTGTCGGAATCCAGCAAAAACTGGGCAAACTTGGTGGCTTCACCAAAGCCTATCGGCAACAGCCCGTCGGCCATGGGATCGAGGGTACCCGTATGCCCGGCCTTGCGCGCCGCAAACAGGCGCTTGGCGCGCGCAACGGCCTGCTGGGAACTGATGCCCCGTGGCTTGTTGAGCAGAAGCACGCCGTCAACATCGTTACGCGCGCCTTTGGCTACGTTCACGGCTGCTTCTTGTCGCCTGGCTTACCGGACACCGCTTCATCGATCAGATTGGAGAGCCGAACACCGCGTTCGACTGAAACATCGTAATCGAAACGCAGTTGCGGCACAGTGCGCAACTGAAGCCGTTGTGCCAGCTCACTACGCAGGAATCCTGCGGCGTGGCTCAACGCGCGGCTTGCCGCCTCCTGCTGCGCCGGATCGCCGAGTATCGTAAAAAATACTTTTGCGTGCTCGTTGTCGCGAGTCACCTCGACACCGGTGATCGTGACCATTCCAACACGGGGATCCTTGATCTCGAACCGGATGATCTCGGAAAGCTCACGCTGGATCTGGTCGGCAATACGCCGGGCACGGGGGAAATCCTTAGGCATGTGATACCAATCCCGTCTGCAGGGATCCGTCCGTCAAGCAGGATCTGAATGCATCCGTGTCCATCACGGATACGTTACAACGTCCTCGCGACTTCGACCACTTCGAAGGCCTCGAGCTGGTCGCCTTCCTTGATGTCATTGAAGTTCTTGAGCGACAGACCGCACTCAAATCCGGCCTTGACCTCACGCACGTCATCCTTGAACCGCTTCAGCGAATCGAGTTCGCCTTCGTGAATGACGACGTTGTCGCGCAACAGCCGCACCTTGGATCCACGTCGCACCATGCCTTCGAGCACATAACAACCGGCGACCGCGCCCACTTTGGAGATACGGAACACCTGGCGTATTTCAACCAGACCGACCGCATTTTCCTTGCGCTCCGGCGACAGCATTCCGGTCAGCGCCGCCTTGATTTCATCGACCGCATCATAAATTACGTTGTAGTAACGAATATCAACGCCATTGCTTTCAGCAAGCTTGCGTGCGGCCGCGTCAGCACGCGCATTAAATCCGATCATCACGGCTTTCGACGCAATCGCCAGATTGATATCCGATTCGGTGATTCCGCCCACGGCGGCGTGCACGATATTGACCTTGACTTCATCTGTGGACAATTTTTCCAGCGCGTGCGCCAGACCCTCAAAGGACCCCTGCACATCGGCCTTGATAATCAGCGACAGCGTCTTGACCCCGCCTTCGCCCATTTGCTCGAAAATATTCTCAAGTTTGGCCGCCTGCTGCTTGGCCAGCTTCACGTCCCTGAATTTTCCCTGGCGGAACAGCGCGATTTCACGGGCTTTGCGCTCGTCTCCGAGCACCATGACTTCGGCACCCGCAGCCGGCACATCCGACAGTCCAAGAACCTCGACGGGAATCGACGGTCCTGCCGACTCGATGGTCTTGCCCGCCTCATCAAGCAGCGCGCGCACCCGTCCGAATACGGTACCGGCGAGCAGGATGTCGCCACGCTTCAGCGTACCCGACTGCACCAGCACGGTTGCAACGGGGCCGCGACCCTTGTCCAGCCTTGACTCCACCACAATGCCTTTGGCAGGCGCGTCACGCGGCGCCTTGAGTTCAAGCACCTCTGCCTGCAGCAGCACGCGCTCCAGCAGGCTGTCGATACCCTGGCCGGTCTTGGCAGAGACTTCGACAAACATCGTGTCGCCGCCCCAGTCTTCGGGCACCACTTCGCGGGATGCGAGATCCTGCTTGACACGCTCGGGATTGGCTTCCGGCTTGTCGATCTTGTTCAGAGCCACGACGATGGGAACCTTTCCGGCTTTGGCGTGATGAATTGCTTCCGCAGTTTGGGGCATGACGCCGTCGTCGGCTGCAACCACCAGAATGACAAGGTCGGTCACTTTCGCGCCCCGTGCCCGCATCGCCGTAAAGGCTTCGTGACCGGGGGTATCGAGGAAAGTGATCATGCCGCGCGGCGTCTCGACGTGATAGGCGCCGATATGCTGCGTGATGCCGCCCGCTTCACCGCTGGCGACGCGGGTGCGGCGGATATGGTCAAGCAATGAAGTCTTGCCGTGATCGACGTGTCCCATCACGGTAACGACCGGCGCCCTCGGCTCTGCTTCAACCTCGGCGTGCTCACCAGCATCAACAAGGAATGCATCCGGCTCATCAAGTTTGGCTCTCTTGGCGACATGGCCCATTTCCTCCACGAGGATGATCGCCGTGTCCTGATCCAAAACCTGGTTGATCGTGGCCATCGAGCCGAGCTTCATCAGCGTCTTGATGACTTCAGCCGCTTTTACTGACATCTTGTGCGCCAGATCTGCAACCGTGATGGTTTCGGGAATATGCACTTCCCGCACGATCGGCTCGGTCGGCGCGGTAAAGCCGTGCTGCTGATCATCGTCCTGCTTGTGGCTTGTGCGATGGACCTTGCGTTCGCGCCAGCCTAGGCCACCAGTTGCATCACCACGCGTTTTGATGCTGCGACGGCGCGCTGTCGGATCCTGCCAAACCACCTGTTTGGCCGGTTTCTTGGCGGATTTCTTAGTCTTGCCGGCAGCATCTCCCGCGGGCACCGCGGGCTTGTGTATGGTGCCTTCAACCACCGCCTGTTCCGGGACGGCGGCGGCCTTGGCAGCAGCAGCCGCAGCTTCCGCCGCCTTAGCTGCCGTAGCTGCGTCGGCAGCAACCTGCACCTTCTTGCTTCGTTCCTGCTTCTTCGCAACATCGTCTGCCTGGCGGGCAGCGAGTTCGGCCTGCCGTTTCGCCTCAGCTTCGCGCGTAGCTATTTCCGCCGCATCGATCAGCGGTTTGGCAGGCTCCTCGATTTTTTCGGGCTCCGCCGCTTCGCGTTTGACCAGCACGCGCTTCTTGCGCACTTCCACCTGGATGGTGCGCGCCTTGCCGGTCATGGAATCGGATTTCTTGATCTCGGTTGTTTGCCGGCGAGTAAGCGTGATTTTCTGCTTCGCTTCCTTGGCACCGTGCGCTTCGCGCAAATGATCCAGAAGCAGGGTCTTGTCCTTTTCTGTAAGGCCCGTTTCGCCGGTCAGCGCCTTCTTCACGCCGGCCGCCCGCAACTGCTCAACCAGCAGTTCCGGCTCGACGCCCAATTCCTTGGCAAACTCTTTGACTTTGATCTGGGCCATTGATGGTTACTTTTTTACGATATCAAGCATTAGTGTCGGCGAACCACGGCGCGCGCGCAGCCATGATCAGCTCTTTGGCGCGTTCGGTGTCGATTTCAGTCAATTCCACAAGATCATCCGTCGCAAAATCCGCAAGATCCTCCTGGGTGGCGATGCCTTTCGATGCCAGCAACCTTGCGGTATCGTTGTCCATGCCTTCGACTTTGAGCAGATCCTCTATATCGTGTTCGACCTTCTCTTCACTGGCAATCGCCTGCGTTAACAGAGCATTGCGGGCGCGACTGCGCAATTCATTGATGGTTGCTTCGTCGAAAGACTCGATTTCCAGCATCTCGGTAAGCGGAACATAGGCGACTTCTTCCAGCGTCGAAAAACCCTCCTGCACCAGAATGTTGGCAACTTCCTCGTCAACATCCAGTTTTTCAATGAATTCGGCGCGCGTTTGTGATGTTTCCTCTTCGCTTTTCTTCTGCGCGTCGACCTCGGTCATCAGGTTGAGCTCCCACCCGGTGAGCTCGCTCGCCAGCCGGACGTTCTGGCCATTGCGGCCAATGGCCTGCGCCAGATTTTCCTCATCCACCACGATATCCATGCTGTGCTTTTCTTCGTCAACAACAATGCTGCTGACTTCCGCAGGCGCAAGTGCATTGATCACGAATTGCGCAGGGTCCGAATTCCACAGCACGATGTCAACGCGCTCCTGCGCAAGTTCGGCGGTCACTGCCTGCACGCGCGAACCGCGCATGCCGACGCAGGTGCCGATCGGGTCGATGCGGGCATCTTTGGAATGCACCGCGATCTTGGCACGTGAACCGGGGTCACGGGCGGCACCCTTGATCTCAAGCAAACCCTCTTCGATCTCCGGCACCTCGAGTTCAAACAGTCGGGCGATAAATTCCGGCGCAGTCCGTGACAGGATCAGATGCGGGCCACGGGCCTGGCGATCCACCTTCCAGACGTAAGCGCGCACACGGTCCCCAAGACGCAGATTCTCCTTGGGAATCATCTGGTCTCGCGGTAGCATGGTTTCCAAACGACCTGACTCGACAATGGCGTTGCCGCGCTCCATGCGCTTGATGACGCCGGTGACCAAGTGCTCCTTGCGCGCCAGAAAATCGTTGAGTATCTGCTCGCGCTCCGCATCACGTATTTTCTGCACAATGACCTGCTTGGCGGTCTGCGCACCGATACGGCCGACCTCCATGCCCTCCAGAGGCTCCTCGATGAAATCACCGACCTGTGCTTCGGCATCATCTTCCTGCGCCTCATGCAGCTTGTACTGCCGCGACGGCACTTCAATTTCCTCGTTCTTCACCACCTCCCAGCGGCGGAAGAACGAAAACGCCCCGGTCTCGCGGTCCACCGAGGCGCGGATATCAACATCTTCGGTAAATTTTTTCTTGGCTGCCGACGCCAGGGCGAGTTCGAGCGCGCCGAACACGATTTCCTTGTCGACGTTTTTTTCGCGCGCCAGCGCATCGATTAACAGCAGTATTTCACGGCCCATTTCCGTCTCCCGCTCAAAGCGTCGGCATCAGCCGCGCCTTATCCACATTGCCCAAGTCAAGTGACAGCACCCGTCCGTCGACTTCCAAATTCACCCTGCCTGCCCCGGCCTCACGCAGCACACCGACAAAATTACGCTGTCCCTCCAGCGCGACCCGCAGCTTGACGCGGGCCTTTTGCCCGGCAAACCGCGCAAAATCCCGCTCCGTACGCAATGGCCGGTCCAATCCTGGCGAAGACACCTCCAGCCGGTCATAGCCCACGTTTTCAACCGCAAACAACCGGCTCAGATGATTGCTCACCAAAGCACAGTCATCGACGGTAATGCCGCCGGGTTTGTCTATAAAAACACGCAGCAACGCACCCTTGGTGGAACGCTCCAGTTCCACCAACTCGTAACCGAGCCCGGCCAGCGTGTTGTCGAGCAAACCCTGTAAATCCATGTCAAATCAGCGCCACAAACAAAAAATGGGCGATACGCCCATCCATCATGCGCCCGGCTTTCGCCAAAGCGAGTTCCACAGAACTATGAAGTATAACAAAAAACAGGACTTAGTCCAATAATGAGCGGTTCCTGACGCAAGGGATCAGATGCAGTAAATATCAAAAAAAATCAAATAGTTATTTATTGAAAGCAGGCGCCATGGATTACCCCGAAAACGGCACTGCTTGCGGGAACCCGATAACTGTATATAATCACAGTCATGGACACTCAAAACCCCAAGCCCCTGACACCGCGGCAGAATGAAATCCTGCACTTGATTGAAACGCACGTGGAGGAATCCGGATTCCCGCCCACGCGCGCCGAAATCTGTGCAGCCATGGGATTCAGTTCACCCAATTCCGCGGAGACCCACTTGCGCGCACTGGAACGCAAGGGAGTCATCGAAATGACTTCAGGCGCTTCCCGGGGCATCCGCCTGAAGCAGCAGGCCAGCCTGCCCGTCATCGGGCGCGTCGCCGCCGGCAGCCCGATGCTCGCCGAGCAGAACGTCGAACTCCGTTATCGCATCGATCCCGCCCTGTTCGATCCTGCAGCGGATTATCTGCTGCGCGTCCGCGGCATGAGCATGCGCGACGCCGGCATACTCGAAGGCGATCTGCTGGCCGTGCACCGCACGCCGAATTTCAGGTCCGGACAGATTGTCGTTGCCCGGCTGCATGACGAAGTCACCGTCAAACGCATACAGCGCAACCGCAGTACGGTTGAATTAATTTCAGAAAACCCTGAATTCAAACCCATCATCGTCGATCTCAAGCGTGAGCCGCTGGAAATCGAAGGCATTGCAGTCGGCGTCATTCGCAACGGTAAATGGTCTTAAGTTCATGCCTGCAACAGCACTGGACGCCGTCCTTAATACCCCTAATGTCTGGCGTGGCCGGAACTGCGCAACGGTGGCGACACCAAGTCTGCCCACCGGTTATGCCGAACTCGATCTGCTCCTGCCGGGAGGTGGCTGGCCCGCCGGAGCGCTGACTGAAATTTATGTGGAACGCCCCGGCATCGGTGAATTGCAACTGCTGATGCCCGCGGCTGCGCGCCTGACACGGGATGCGCTCTGGCTGGCCATGATCGGCCCGCCCTATGTGCCTTATGCACCCGCACTCGCTGCGTGCGGTGTGCATCTGCAATATCTGCTGATGCTGCGTTCACAGTCCCCCGACGAGCAGGCCTGGGCCTGCGAGCAGCTGCTGCTTTCCGGAAACTGCGGTGCCGTGCTGATATGGCTTGAGCATCTGCAGGAACGCACACTGCGCCGCCTGCAGCATGCCGCAGAACGCAGCGGCAGCATCGCCATACTCTACCGTTCACGACGCGCACAGCCATTTTCCGCCGCTGCGCTGCGACTGCATGTAGGCAGGAATGACGGCCGCACGGTCATCAGCATCCTGAAACGTCGTGGCGGCGGAGCTCCGCCGCCGGTCCAGTTGGATTTGTATGGATCTCTGACCAGACGATCAGCAACAATGCCATTATCCCGGGGTCCGGCAGAAACGCCCCGCCTCCAGGCCGCCCACTGACCAAAACACCGGGTCGCAATTCCCGCCCGCGTCATGCTGTGGCTAGCCGTCCGTCTGCCTTATCTCATGCTGGAGCAACACGCCCGCGGCGCAGTGACGGCTACGCCACTGGCTGTCGCCGAAAGCACGGCTCTTACCGCGCGATTGCTGCTGTGCAACGCGGCAGCACACGCAAGCGGGGTCCGGTCAGGCATGACAGCCGCCTCGGCGCTGACACTGTGCGCAAATCTTGGAATCGTCAATCGCAACCCCGCAGCCGAACGTCAGGCGCTCGAATGCGTGGCTGCCTGGGCCTGCCAGTTTACGGCCCAGGTCAGCATCGCCGGAGAAACTGAATTGCTGCTGGAAACCGGCGGTTCAATGCGGTTTTTCGGCGGATTGGAAGTGCTGCATACCACCATCGAACGCGGCTTGCAGGAACTGGGATACACCGCCCGTCTTGCCTGTGCGCCCACCCCGCTGGCTGCACAATGGTTTGTACGCATGCCAACCCCGCTGCACATCCTGCGTCTGGACGAATTGCACGGCGCACTGGAGCATGTGTCTGCATCATCGCTGCAACACCTTCCCGCAACCGCCGCACTGGAACGCTTCGGCATTCACAACATCGGCGCATGCCTGAAACTGCCGCGCGACGGACTGGCCCGTCGCCTGGGCCAGGGACTGCTGGACGAAATCGACCGCGCGCTGGGCAGGCTGCCTGATCCACGTCCGCTTTTTACCCCGCCCGTTCAATTCGACAGCACCCTGACGCTGCCGGCGCCGACCGCACAGGCTGAAGCACTGCTGTTTGCGGGCCATCGCCTTTATGCCGAACTGCGCGGCTATCTCACCGCAACCGGCCAGGGTGCCCAGCGCCTGGAATTCACGCTTCATCATGAGCGCCGCCCGCATACACGCTTCACACTGAATCTGGTTGCAGCCAGCCGTGATCCGGCACACCTGCTCGTGCTGCTGCGCGAACGCCTGGCCGTACTGAAGTTGCCGCAACCGGCAACTGCCATTCGCCTCGCGTGTACGCAGCAACAACCCCTGGATGCAGAAAGCCATTCATTCCTGCCCGATGCACAGGCACAAGTCGAAGCTGCAACGCGCCTGCTCGAAAAATTGCGCGCACGGCTGGGCGACACGGCCATTCACGGGCTGCGGTCGTTTGCCGACCACCGCCCCGAGCATGCATGGCGCGCCAGCCCCCCCGATGAACGTGCGGCAACAAATATGACATTTGCGCCCGGCGAACGTCCGCTGTGGCTGCTGCCACAGCCGCAAGTACTGCGCGAACATGATGCGGTACCCCAATACGACGGGCCCTTGACGCTGCTGGGCGGTCCCGAGCGTATCGAGTCCGGCTGGTGGGATGAGCAGCCGGTGGCACGCGATTATTTTGTCGCCCGTTGTCCGCAGTACTCACTGCTGTGGATCTACCGGGAACGCAGCGCAAACGCACGCTGGTTTCTGCAGGGCATTTTTTCCTGAAACCGGCGCAGGGCCATGGAACTTCCCGGTTACGCCGAATTGCATTGCCTGTCGAATTTCACTTTTCTTCGCGGCGCCTCACACCCTGAAGAACTGGTACGGCGTGCCAGCGAACTGGGTTACGGCGCGCTGGCCATTACCGACGAATGTTCCATGGCCGGCATCGTGCGTGCCCATGTCGCCGCGAAAGCCTGCGGACTCAAGCTGATTGCCGGTACGGAAATGCTGTTCGACGAGCGCTTGAAACTGGTCCTGCTTGCCACCAATCGCGAAAGTTACGGCCAAATCTCGATGCTGATCAGCCGGGCGCGCCGGCGTTCCGGCAAAGGCTCATATCAATTGAATCGAGATGATCTCTCTTACAATCTTGACCACTGCCTGGCACTGCTGCTGCCCGGCGATCCCGCGGATGCAGACACTGCACGCTTCGTCGCGCAGCGCTTCGTTAACCGTGCGTGGATTGCCGTCGAACTACTGCACGGCACACATGATCGCGCGCGGTTGCAGGCACTACAGGCCCTGGGCCGGGAATGCAGCCTGCCGCTGATGGCGGCCGGTGACGTACACATGCACTTACGTTCACGCAAGGCGCTGCAGGACACCCTTGCGGCAATACGCCTGCGCACACCGTTACACGCAGCCGGAATCGCGCTGCACGCCAACGCCGAGCGGCACTTGCGTTCACGCCTGCGGCTGACGCAGATTTATCCGGCAGCACTTCTGGCCGAAACCCTGCGCATAGCGGAGCGCTGTGATTTTTCACTCGACAGCCTGCGTTACGAGTTTCCCGCCGAACTGGTGCCCGCGGGAGAAACACCGGGCAACTACCTGCGGCGGTTGAGCATCGCAGGATTGCAACGACGCTACCCCGAAGGCGCGGCAGCGGCAGTTCGTCTTCAGGTTGAACGCGAGCTCGCGCTGATCGCAGAGCTCGGTTATGAGCATTTTTTCCTGACGGTACAGGACATCGTCGCTTATGCCCGCGCCAACGGCATCCTGTGCCAGGGACGAGGCTCGGCGGCCAATTCGGCGGTGTGTTATTGCCTCGGCATCACCGAGGTCGATCCGGCACGCATGAACCTGCTGTTTGAACGTTTCATTTCCCGTGAACGCGATGAACCGCCAGACATCGACGTCGATTTCGAACACCAGCGGCGCGAGGAAGTCATCCAGTACATTTACCGCAGATACGGCCGCGGGCGTGCCGCTCTGGCTGCCGCCGTCATCACCTATCGCCCGCGCAGCGCCCTGCGCGACATCGGCAAGGCGCTGGGCCTGGAGTCCTCCATCATCGAGCGGCTGACACGTTCGATGATGTGGTGGGATGGCCACCGTGCCATACCTGAACGCCTGCGCGAAACCGGCATCGACCCCGACAGTCCGGCGATGCAGCGACTGATCCGGCTGACCGCGGAAATCATCGGCTTTCCACGTCATCTGTCACAGCATGTCGGCGGTTTCGTCATTGCCGGCGGGCCGCTGGAGCGGCTGGTACCCGTGGAAAACGCTGCGATGCCCGAGCGGACGATCATCCAGTGGGACAAGGACGACCTGGAGGCGCTGGGACTGCTCAAAGTCGATGTGCTGGCGCTGGGCATGCTCTCCGCCATCCGCCGCACGCTTGAATTCATCCATGACATGCGCGGCACCGCACTCACGATGCAGGACATTCTCGACCGTGGCGATGACCAGGCTGTATATGCCATGATCCAGCGCGCCGATACGACAGGCGTATTCCAGATTGAATCACGTGCGCAGATGTCGATGCTGCCGCGGCTGAAGCCCGCCGGCTTTTACGATCTGGTCATCGAGGTCGCGATTGTGCGTCCCGGCCCGATCCAGGGCGGCATGGTGCATCCCTACCTGCGTCGCCGCAACGGCCTCGAGCTGGTCAACTATCCGTCAGAAGCGGTACGGCATGTGCTGGAACGCACCCTGGGCGTGCCGATATTCCAGGAGCAGGTCATGCAGCTCGCAGTCGTCGCCGCCGGTTTTACGCCCGGTGAAGCGGATCAACTGCGCCGGTCCATGGCCGCGTGGAAGCGCAAGGGCGGACTGGAACATTTTCAGCCGCGCCTGATTGCCGGAATGTTGAAACGCGGCTACAGCCGGCAGTTCGCCGAGCAGATCTATCAGCAGATCTGCGGTTTCGGGGAATATGGTTTCCCGGAGTCGCATTCGGCCAGCTTCGCATTGCTCGCCTACGTTTCCGCCTGGCTCAAACACCACGAGCCGGCAGCTTTTCTCGCCGGCATGCTGAATGCGCAACCACTGGGTTTTTACACCGCCTCACAACTGGTACAGGATGCGCGCCGCCACGGCGTCGAGGTGCGCCCTGTCGATGTGAATCACAGTGCCCTGCCCTGCACGCTGGAGCCCGGCACCGATCAGCCGGCAGTGCGGCTGGGCCTGTCGATGATCAAAGGACTTCACGAACAGGCAGCCGTGCGCATTGTCGCCGCACGCCAGGCCCTGCCATTCACGGACACCACCGATCTCGCCCGTCGGGCGCAACTGGACCCATCCGAATTGCGCCGGCTGGCGGATGCCGGCGCCTTGGCGTCACTCGCAGGGCATCGCAGACAGGCCCATTGGGAAGCCGCCGGCATATCGCCCGAAACCGGACTGAACATGCCGGTTATCGAGGTTCATCAACCGGCGTTGCCGCCGCCCTCTGAAGGCCTGGATATCGTCTGCGATTACGCCAGCCTGGGATTGACGCTGGGCCGCCATCCGCTGTCACTGCTGCGACAGCGTTTGCAGCGCCTGCGTCTGGTGACTGCCGCCGACCTGTGTACTCTCGCAGATGGCAGTGCTGCCCGCACGGCAGGCATCGTCACCTGCCGCCAGCGGCCGGGCACGGCCGGCGGCGTGATGTTCGTCACCCTCGAAGACGAAACAGGCTGCATCAATGTCGTGGTCTGGCGGCAACTGATCGAGCGGCAACGCCGGGAACTGTTGCAGGCCAGCCTGCTGGGCGTCGAAGGCATGGTGCAGAAGGAAGGCGCAGTCGTGCATCTGGTTGCACATCGCCTGACGGACCACAGCGCCCTGCTGGGCCGGCTGGCCACGACATCGCGGAACTTCCACTGACCGGACGAACCCGGTCAGCCTCTCGCATCAGGAATAATCAAGCCCCATGGCTTCACGCACGTCGCGCAGCGTCTCCTGTGCCAGCTTGCGCGCTTTCTCACAACCGTCGGCGATGATGTTGCGCACCAGCGTCGGATCGTCCAGATAACGTTCTGCACGTTCACGCATCGGCTTTTGCTCTGCAACGATCGCGTCGATAACCGGCTGCTTGCATTCCAGGCAGCCAATCCCCGCGCTGCGGCAGCCCTGCTGCACCCATTCTTTTTTGGCGTCATCCGAATAAACCAGATGCAATTGCCATACCGGGCATTTCCCCGGATCACCCGGATCCGTGCGTTTGATGCGCGCCGGATCGGTGGGCATGGTCTTCACTTTCTTGGCCACGCTATCCGGACTCTCACGCAGGGAAATCGTGTTGTTGTAAGACTTCGACATTTTCTGCCCGTCCAGACCGGGCATCTTGGCGGATTCCGTCAACAACGCTCTGGGTTCGCTCAGGATGACCTTGCCGCCGCCCTCGATATAACCAAACAGACGCTCGCGGTCGCCCAGCGGCAGGTTCTGTGTTTCTTCCAGCAGCGCGCGGGCAGCAGCCAGCGCTTCGGTGACGCCCTGCTCCAGGTATTCGGTGCGCAGCTTGCGATACAGCTTGCCGCGACGCGCGCCCAGCTTTTTGATGGCCGCTTCCGCCTTGGCTTCAAATCCCTGTTCACGCCCGAAGACATGGTTGAAACGCCGTGCGATTTCACGCGTAATCTCGACATGGGGCACCTGATCTTCACCGACCGGCACCAGATTAGCGCGATAAATCAGGATATCGGCGCTCTGCAGCAGGGGATAACCAAGAAATCCATAGGTCGCCAGATCCTTCTCTGCCAGTTTTTCCTGCTGGTCCTTGTAGGTCGGAACGCGCTCCAGCCACGACAACGGCGTAATCATGGACAACAACAGATGCAGTTCCGCATGTTCCGGCACCTTGGACTGGATGAACAGCACCGCCTGTGCCGGATCGACCCCGGCAGCCAGCCAGTCCACCACCATGTCCCAGGCGTGATCCTCAATGGTCGCGGGATTGTCGTAATGCGTGGTCAGTGCGTGCCAGTCGGCAACGAAGAACAGACACTGGTGCTCATGCTGCAGCTTGATCCAGTTTTTGAGCACACCGTGATAGTGGCCGAAGTGCAACGCACCCGTGGGGCGCATGCCGGATAAAACGCGGTTTTCAAACATGGGAAGGAGTATCCGGAAGTCAGGGAATGATGATCAGGCCGATGCGCACCGGCAACCGGATGCGCGCGGATTCCAGCTGATCAGCCGGCGATAAAATATCAATAAAAACAATTATTTAGTTTCATTATCCGGGCGGTCTGGCATGCCCCGGTCCGGCTGATTTTAGCGCATCGCCGCGGTTACGTCGCCGTTGGCCGTATCGGCACAGGCATTCGCGGTCGTCAAAGACCCAGCGGCGCCAGACTACCTTTGCCCTCACGCGTGACCACGGGAGCCGATCCCGTCAGGTCCACCACCGTCGTCGGCTCCACCCCGCAGGAACCCCCATCGAGCACCAAGTCCACCTGGTGCTCCAGCCGCTCGCGGATTTCGCCGGCATCGGTATGCGCCATCTCGTCGCCGGGCAGCAGCAGCGTTGACGACAGCAAGGGTTCATCAAGCTCTTTCAACAATGCATGCACAACCGGGTGATCGGGAATCCGCAGACCGATGGTTTTCCGCTTCGGGTGCTGCAGGCGTTTGGGCAGTTCACGCGTCGCTTCAAGGATGAAAACGTAGCTGCCGGGCGTCATCGCTTTCAGCAAACGGAACTGCTGATTGTCCACACGTGCATAGGTCCCCAGTTCCGACAGATCGCGGCATACCAGGGCAAAGTGATGACGTGCGTCTATGCCTCGAATGACGCGAATGCGTTCCATCGCCGCCTTGTCGCCGATGTGGCAGCCCAGCGCGTAACAGGAATCCGTCGGATAAACGACGATGCCACCGGCGCGGATGATTTCCACGGCGCGTTTGATCAGCCGTGGCTGCGGATTCTGCGGGTGTATTGAAAAATACTGAGACAAGTCGTATTCCGTTCAGCGGGCAGCACTTCGACCCGCTCAGAAATCAGTCCATACCGGGTCGCAACCTGCGGGCAGCACCGGCACATTGCCCAGATCGCGATAACCTTCTCCGGGACCGTGAAAATCCGAGCCTGCCGATGCGCGCAGCCCGAATCGCCGCGCATATCGCGCCCAGGTCACAAATTCGTCCGGCGCATGCGCCCCGGTAACCACCTCTATTGCGGCCCCGCCCAGTTCGACGAATTCACTCAGCAACCGTTCGCATTGCTGCTGATTCAACGGATAGCGGCCAGGGTGCGCGATGACGGCGACACCACCACTGCCGTTGATCCAGTTCACGGCATCAGGCAACGTAGCCCACTGGTGCGAGACATATCCCGGTTTGCCCGGCGTGAGGAAATTGCGGAACACGGCGTTGGTGTCCCGGGCATGTCCGGCCTCGACCAGATAGCGTGCGAAATGCGCGCGGCTGACCAGTTCCGGATTGCGTGCATGGCGTCGCGCGCCTTCAAGACTGCCGGAAATGCCGGCTGCTTCCAGACTGTCCGCGATACGTCGTGCCCGCTGCGCCCGTCCCTTGCGGATATCGGCGAGGCCCGCGACCAGCGGTGCGTGTCCGGCGTCGATGCGCAGACCGACGATATGCAGTGTGGTGTCTTCCCAGAGCACCGAAACTTCGACGCCGTCGATGAGTTGCAGGCCCCAGCGCGCGGCCGTGTCGCGCGCCGCAGCCAGTCCGGCGAGCTCATCATGATCGGTAAGGGCCAGCATATCCACGCCGCGCTGAACGGCGCGTTCGACCAGATCCGCCGGACTGAGTAATCCGTCGGAGCAGGTAGAGTGACTATGCAGATCAACCAGCATCAATAAATATCAATAAAATCAAATAATTATTTCAATCGCGCCGGCATCATAACAAAAAGCGGCCGGTCTTCAGAAGATGTAAGCGATACCTTCCCGCAGCGACTACCCAGTATGTATGACGCCATTCTTCGCGCAACGGCACTGTGCTGCACACTGATGCTGCTTTCACCCGCGTCATGGGCTGCCGGCTGCAGTGCAGCGTCCGGTAATGCCCGCATTCCGCTGCTCGAGCTCTATACCTCCGAGGGTTGCGACAGCTGTCCGCCGACCGACCAATGGGTCAGCACATTGCCGCAGCGTGGTTACACGACTGCGCGCGTGGTTACGCTGGCGTTTCACGTCGACTACTGGAACTACCTCGGGTGGACGGATCCATACGCGCAGGCTGCATTCAGCGCGCGCCAACGCGAGTCCAATCGCCGCAACAGGGCTCGCGTAGTGTACACCCCTCAACTGATACTGGATGGCGCCGACTACCGGCGCGCCCTGTTTCGCGATGATTTCGGCGAACGTGTTGCGGCAGTCAACAAGCAGAAACCACGGGCGCATATTCATCTGGCCATCGCCGGTTCCGCCAGCAAACCGCGTTTGCAGGGTCGAATTACCGTACCCGCAATGGCAGATCGCGACACCGCCGGCATATACGTTGCAGTTTACGAAAATGGACTGACCACCGATGTCCGGTCCGGCGAAAACAGGGGCAAAAAGCTGGCGCACGATTTCGTCGTACGCGAAATGACGGGACCATTGGCACTCGACGCCGCAGGTATCGTCAGCTTCGAACGGCCGTTGCCTGTTCCCGGCGGCGGAAAAACCGCCCGACTACACGTGGCCGCATTCGCACAGGACCGTGCGACCGGGACGACATTACAGGCGCTGGCCCTTCCCTACTGCCTCAATGTCCAGGACATATCCCGACAGTAGCCCCCTTTAATAAACAATGAGTTACTGCCATTGACTGCGTACATACCGCGCAGTTTCAGATATACTGAACGCCGTCAATTAAAAGAGCGTACAGACCATGAATCGCAGTCAAGGTATTGCGCTGGCAGTCGCCATAGCCAATGTCCTGCTGATCGGACTGTTTCCGCCGATTGACCAATATTCGGTGGCCTCCACCAGCATTCCGATTTTTTCAGGCTTTCATTTCTTTGCCACCAAACCGCCGCTGAGTATCGTCAATACGCCCCTGCTGCTGATCGCGATGGTGGTGGTCCTGGTCAATCTGGCCATTGCATGGCTGCTGCTGGGAACGAGACCCGGCAAATCAAGTCGCAGGATGAGCCTGCAAAACGCCGCACTGATATTTACCGGACTGAATCTGGTGATGATGCTGCTTTTCCCGCCGATGGAGTCGGTTTTCGCATTAACCAGGGCAGCGATACCGACCTTTGAAGGTTTTTATTTTGTCTTTTCGAAAAAACCCGCGCACGTGATCGTCGAGACCCTGCTCTACATTGAAGTCGTGTTCATCCTGGTCAACGGCGCACTGCTCTGGCTGATTTTCAGGGAACGACGTCCGCCGACCACCGCGGAAATGGCACTGGTCGCACGCGACCTGCGGCACAATTAAGGCCGCGGGCCGAACTTTCGGACAACTCAATCTAACGGGGTTGATGCAGACGGCTTTGTGCCGGTACGTGTTGCGCCAGAAATTCCATCTGATCGGCAAGGATGCGCCGGTTGGTCAGTATCAAATACTCGGCACGGTTCGGCACGTATGGCAGATACACCAGTTCCATGCCGGCGCCCTCGGGCGTACGGTCGCTTTTGCGCTCGTTGCATGAGCGGCAGGCCGTCACCACGTTCATCCAGGTGTCACGGCCGCCCTTGGAAAAAGGCTTGATATGGTCACGTGTCAGACGTGCACCCGGAAAGCTTTTTGCACAGTAAGCACAGATCTGGCGATCGCGGTGAAACAGTTCGCGATTATTCAGCGGCGGCACCTGATTGAATGATTTCATCGCCATCGCCTTGCCTTTGATGGCGATGATGCTGGTACCGCTGATGACGGATCGCTCTCCGGTGATGCGATTCACGCCGCCGTGAACGGTGAAGGCGCGCGCGCCCATACTCCAGGCCACCTGCTCCTTGGAGTAGTAGTAGCAGGCATGCTGCCAGCTGATCCAGCGATGCGGCACGCCGCGGGTATCCAGCGTGAGGATCAGCGGAAACAGGCTCACTGTTGCCAGCTCATTCGAGGTCGGGTGATAGCCATCCATTGCGGGCAGTTTTCATCCAAAAACGAGGCATGCAGAATTGCCGGCACAATTTACCAGATTTTTGAATATTTGGAAGTTTTTGGCCTTGCGGCTGGCCGGATGACGGCCATGGCGCTATACTCTCCCCCGCGTGATTTCGTCCGTTCCCCATCCCCCATTTCTGTCGTCGACCCTGCTCCGCGGTCCCGCGTGCCTGCGCAGGCCGTCATGAACATCGGGTCACACCGGTTGTCGACCAATTTCCATTAGCACTGCCATGTCTTTTACCGAACTCAATCTGATCCCCGAACTCCAGCGTGCCGTCGCGGATCAGGGCTATACCGAACCCACGCCGATTCAGGCCAAAGCCATACCAGCCGTCTTGGAACGCCGCGACATCATGGGCTGCGCCCAGACCGGTACCGGCAAGACGGCCGGGTTTACGCTGCCGATGCTGCAACTGCTCGCACCCTATGCCAACTCGAGCCCGTCGCCGGCGCGTCATCCGGTACGGGCCTTGATCCTGACGCCCACGCGAGAACTGGCGGCGCAGGTCAGCGACAGCGTGCGCGTTTACGGCAAACATCTGAAGCTGCGCTCGACCGTGGTTTACGGTGGCGTGGACATGGCGCCGCAAACCAAGGCACTGCGTGAAGGCGTTGATATCCTGGTGGCCACACCGGGCCGGCTGCTGGACCATGTGCAGCAGAAAGTCGTCGCGCTCGGCCAGGTCGAAATCCTGGTGCTTGATGAAGCCGATCGCATGCTCGACATGGGATTCCTGCCTGATATCCGTCGCATCCTCGCACTGATACCGGCGCAGCGGCAGAACCTGCTGTTCTCTGCGACGTTCTCCGAAGAAATCAAAAAACTGGCAAACCAGCTGTTGCGCAATCCTCTGCTGCTCGAGGTCGCGCGGCGAAACGCGCCTGCGGACCTGGTCGAACACCAGGTCTACGAAACATCTGCCACGGGCAAACGTGCTCTTCTCGCCCATCTGATCCGCTCGCGCGACATGAAGCAAGTGCTGGTGTTCCTGCGCATGAAACGCGACTGCAACAAGCTCGCACGCGAACTGGTGCGCGACGGCATCAATGCCACCGCCATCCACAGCGACCGCACCCAGGCTGAACGCGAACAGGCTCTGAATGATTTCAAAGAAGGCCGTTCCACTGTCCTCGTTGCCACCGATATCGCTGCACGCGGTATCGATATCGCCGAGCTGCCGTTCGTCATCAATTACGAGCTTCCGTACACACCCGAAGACTACGTCCACCGCATCGGCCGCACCGGACGTGCCGGCACGCCGGGTGAAGCAATCTCGCTGGTATGCCCCGAAGAAAACAGACTGCTGGTCGATATCGAAAAGCTGCTCAAACGCGCGATTCCGCGCAAAGCTGTCGAGCAGCCCGCGGGTGAGGCCACGCACGAACGCCGTCCACGCCGCGAATCGCGCAGTGACGCACCCCGCGCCCATTCGCCCGCGTCTACGCACCGGCCTGCAGCCGCCCGGCCGCAACGGGCGGCAGACGGCTTCGATTTCAGCAAACCTTACGAACCTGCCGCGGCTGCGCCCGCCGCCGCACCTGTACCTGAAAAGGCGCCTTCGATACGGCCGCGCGGCAATCGCCCGACTGCGGCATTGCTAGGCGGCCTGACGACCAAAGAAAAAAAGTGACCGGTGCCGGCTGCCGGCGCCGCTGCTGATCCGTGGATACACTGACGCCGCTGGAACTGCTGTTTTTCTGCGCCATCATTATTCTTTCCTATGCAGTGCGCGGGAGCGCCGGTTTCGGCGGCATCACCGTACCGCTGCTCGCATGGGTGATGTCACTGAAAATCGTCGTGCCGATGGTGACGCTGCTCGGACTGCTGTCGTCCTACGCAATCCTGCACCGGAACCTGCACCACATCCGCTGGCCCGCGCTATGGCGCATCCTGCCGTTCTCGCTGATCGGTGTCATGACCGGCCTGTATTTTTTCAAGACCCTGGATGCCAACACGCTGGCGCGCGCACTGGGAGTGTTCGTCAGCATTTACGGTGCCTACGCCCTGTGGATGACCTGGCGGCCGGCCATTGCGCTGAAAATTCCGTTGTGGATTGCCACGCCGTCCACAGGCACACTCGCAGGTTTTGTCGGCACCATATTCGGCTCCATGGCCGGCATGTTTTTTGCGATCTACCTTGATCTGCAGAAATTCGACAAGACCGGATTCCGCACGACCATCGCAGCCATCCTGTTCAGCCTCGGCATATTCCGCGGACTCGGTTACGCCGCCGTCGGCGCTTACGACCGGGAAACGCTGACCGTTTGCCTGATCGCGGTTCCGGTGATGCTCGCCGGCGTCTGGATCGGCAATCGCGTGCATGCCAACCTCAACGACCTGGCATTCCAGCGTCTGGTCGCGCTGATCCTGATTGCCAGCGGCCTGCCACTGTTGTTTCGCTGACGTGGCTGCGGCAGTCGCGGCTATAATCGCGGCTTGTTCCTGCTGAAGGGTATGCGCATGACCCAGGTTCGCGCCATTACTCCCGCCGCTCTGCAAAGTGCGTTGCACGACGGCAACGAAATCGCCCTGCTCGACGTACGCGAGGACGGCCAGTTCGGCGAAAATCATCTGCTGTTTGCGACGCCGCTGCCATACAGTCGCCTCGAACCCGGCATCGTCACCCTGGTCCCGCGAAAAACCGTGCGCATCGTCCTTTGCGACGACGGCCAGTCCGGCATCGCACAGCGGGCGGCAAAACGCCTGGCCGCGCTCGGTTACACGGACCTCGCAATACTGGACGGCGGCACCCGCGGCTGGAAAAACGCAGGCTATGTGCTGTTCAAGGGAGTCAATGTCCCGAGCAAGCTGTTCGGCGAACTGGTCGAGCATGCCTACGATACGCCGCGCATCACCGCACAGGATCTGGTCAAAATGAAGGAGACCGGAGAAGACTATGCGCTGTTTGACGGCCGTCCGGTACACGAACATCACAAGATTACCATCCCCGGCAGCACGTCCTGCCCCAATGCCGAACTGCCGTATCGCATCGCGAGCATGGTCAGCAATCCCAAGACCAAGATCGTCATCAATTGCGCCGGCCGGACCCGCTCCATCCTCGGCGCACAAACGCTGATTAATTTCGGCGTGCCAATCCGGTATATGCACTGGAGAACGGCACTCAGGGCTGGTATTTGTCCGACCTGCAACTGGAGCATGGTTCGCAGCTGCAATACCCGCAGGCGATAGATCCGGCAACATTGCCGGCGCAGCAGCAGGCCGCGAAAACGCTGGCCGCGCGGTTCAAGGTGCCCACCGTAACGCCTGCAGAGGTCGCAGCATGGCTCAAGGAATCCGGCCGTACCACCTATCTTTGCGACGTGCGCACGCCTGAGGAGTTCGCCGCGGGCACGATACCGGGCGCACAACACACCCCCGGAGGGCAACTGATCCAGGCCACCGACCAGTGGGTGGGCGTACGTAACGCGCGTATCGTCCTCATCGACGGCGGTGAACAGGTACGCGCCCCGGTCGTCGCCAGCTGGCTGTTGCAACTGGGCTGCAAGGCCTTTGTACTTGAAGGCGGCGCCACCGTCGCCCTCGCCGCTGCACCGGCGGAAAAACCCGCGCTGCCGGATCTGCCGCCAATCGCTGCGGCGGATCTGCTCAAGCTGATCAACGCCAAAGCCTGCACGGTATTCGATGTCGGCCCCAGCATGGATTATCGCAAGGCGCACATACCCGGCAGCCACTGGAGCATACGCAGCCGCATCGCCAAGGATGCCGCCGGTGCAAAATCACCGGTCGTTCTCGTCGCCGATGATGCCAATGTCGCACGGCTGGCCGCGACAGAACTGATTGATGCCGGCATCACGGATATCCGCCTGCTCCACGGCGGCATGAAAGCATGGACCGCAGCCGGGCATCCGACGGCATCGTCTGCCGATATTCCAGCCGACACCGAATGCATCGATTACCTGTTCTTCGTGCACGATCGCCACGCCGGCAACCGCGAGGCGATGAAACAGTATCTGGCATGGGAAACGGGACTGATGGCGCAACTGGGTGAGCAGGACAAGTCGGTATTCCACCTGCCTGAGACCCATTAACCGCGGGAACTCCCCGCAGGCGTCGATCTGGGTTGACGCCGACGCCTGTCCGGGAGTGATCAAGGACATCCTTTACCGGGCAGCTGTACGCGTTTCGCTGCCGTTGACGCTGGTGGCCAATCGCGCGTTACAGATTCCGCGCTCGCCGTGGATACGCATGCTGCAGGTGCCCCACGGTTTTGATGTCGCCGACAATCATATTGTGACCGTGGTCACTGCCGGCGACCTCGTGATTACCGCAGACATACCGCTGGCCGCGGCAGTGGTCGAAAAAGGTGCGAGCGCACTGAATCCCCGGGGCGAACTCTATACGCGCGACAATGTGCAGGGCCTGCTCGACATGCGCAATTTCATGGATACCCTGCGCAGCAGCGGCGTCGAAACCGGAGGACCGAGCGCACTGGGTAATGCCGAGCGTCAGGCATTCGCCAGTCAACTCGATCGCTGGATCGGCGCAAGGCCGCCGACAGCGGGTTGATCAGCACGCCCTGGCAAATATATAATTTTATTGTTTATAATCAATTGTTTATATATTCAATCCGATGCTGTCACCGGACAAGGGCCTCGCATCAGGGCGTTTTGCGCAACCCCAGCGTCCCCACCAACGCATCGACCTCGTCCGCATATGCCGTAATTGCGGATACCGTCCTCGCTGAATCCAGGAAATTCCACACCCAGAGATTCGCTTCCAGATCCTTTTTCCATTCGTCCTCCGCCGACAGCGCGGCGTAACGGCTTTCCCAGTATTTCGCCGCACCCGCCTCCGTTCCCCTCGGTGCGATCACCGCACGAAAATTGGTCATTGTCCCTTTGACCCCCTGCTCCATCCATGTGGGCACCGTTGCCAGCGCTCCGCCCAGCCGTTGCGGTGACGAGACCGCAATGGTACGCAGCACACCGCTGCGCACATGCGGCACCGCGGCTGAAACCGCAGTGGACACGGCATCCACGTGGCCACCAAGCATTGCGGTCACGGAATCGGCGCTGCCCTTGAACGCGACGAATCGCACACGACGCGGATCGATCCCCGCACGTTGCAGTGCAAGCGCCGCCGACAGATGATTGGCGCCGCCGATTGATGTCGATACACCGATGACCACCGACGCGGGGTCCTTCATCAGCCGGGCAATCAGATCCTTGCCATCGCTCAGCGTCGAGTCCGCTCGTACCGATACGGCAAAGTACTCGTCGAACAGCGTCGCGATCCAGGTGTAATCGGTATGCGCGTAGGGGCTGCGGCCAATGGCCCTGCTGATGAGGACATTGAGATTGCCGATCATCTGATAATGACCGTTGCCCGCGTGTTGGTTGAGATACGTCCATGCAATCAGGTTGCCGCCACCGGGCTTGTTGACGACACTGACAGGGCCCTCGTATATGCCCCGCGTCTGCCACAGGCGCTGAATGCTGCGCGCGGTCTTGTCCGGCGCCGCGCCGGGCGCCGTGCCGACAATGATCTCAACGGTCCGATCCGGTTTCCACGCTGCGCCCTGGGCGTGGACATGACCTTGCACGAACAGCATCGCCAGCAACAGGCAATGCAACATTCCGGCCACGTTGGCCGCAGGCTTCCACATAGACCATCTCCTCATTCATGTTGGCACGCATCCCGATGCGCCGCAGACGCAATATAGCAAAGCCCCGTTGGCCGCATCATGGGCCTGCGCAATCATGTCCGGGTGTTAGCATTGCGCCTTTGCCAATCACACCACCGGAATTTGCATGGACGAAACCGCAGCCCGTCAGGCCTTTGAACAGGCCCTGACCACCTATGAGCAGGAATTCGGAAAGTTTTTTCTCGCCCGCCTGTTCGGTCTCGAACTGACTTACACCGCGGAGGAATGCCGCATCACTTTTGACCTCAAGGATTTCATGTTCAACCCGCAGGGCGGATTGCATGGCGGCATCAGCGCATTCGTGCTCGACATTTCCATGGGCCACTTGCTGCACCGGACCAGCGGGGCCGGCGCCACTCTTGAAATGAAAGTGCAGTATCTGAAAGCCGCAAAATCCGGGCGGCTGACCTGTACGGCGCGTTTCATCCGCCACGGCCGCAGCATTTCCTTTTTGCGCTCCGAGCTGGTGGACGAGCAGGGCGAAATGATCGCTTACGCAACATCGACCTGGAAGTCGGTCAAGTCCGCCGGAACCGCCTGACCCGCATCATGCCACTGCGTCTGGTACTCGATACCAATGTATGGCTGGACTGGCTGGTGTTCGAAGACCCGGGCCTTGCGGCGTTGAAATCGGCAGTGTCCACAGGCCATGCCGAAATCGTCATCGACGATGCCTGCGAAGAGGAACTGATCCGTGTGCTCGCGTACCCGCTGCAGAAATGGACGCTGGACAGCGCCGCGCAGGCGCGTTGTCTGGCGCATTGCCGCAGTCTGACCTGTCAGGTTGAAATCCGGAGTGTCACGGGGCTACCCCGCTGTACGGACACCGATGATCAAAAGTTTATCGATCTTGCTGCCGGCGTCGATGCCGGCTGGCTGCTGACCAAAGACCGTGCGCTGCTCGCACTCGACCGGCATCGCACACCGTTGCCGTTCCGGATTGTGACGCCTGCGGATTTTGCATCCACGCAGGCGTAGAATCGGCACACTGCACAAGGAGGTCTGCTAATGGAACTGATTCCCCTGGGACCGGGTTTTGCCGCGGAGGTGCGTGGCACCGGCTTGCGCGATGTAGCGGCCAGCGACGAGATCTACAACGCGGTGCGCGCGGCGTTTGAAGAACATTCAGTATTGCTATTCCGCGACCAGCAGGTCACCGATGAGCTGCAGATCGCTTTCTCCCGCAAGTTCGGCCCGCTGGAGACGGCCAAGGCCGCGTCACGCGGCGAAGGTACGCCATTCAGCATCCTCACCAACGTCGAGCCCGACGGCTCGCTGGTACCGCCCGGACACAAGGAGGAACTGCGCGCGCGTGCCAACCAGCTGTGGCACACCGACAGCTGCTTCAAGGTTCCGCCGGCACTGACCTCGATCCTGTCCGGACGCACCGTCGCAGCAACGGGGGGTGAAACCGAGTTCGTATCCATGCGCCTGGCGTGGGAGCGTTTGCCCGCGGACACCCGCCGCGTGCTCGACGACGCCTGTGCCTGGCATGACTACGCCCATTCCCGCGGCAAGATCGCTGCGCACCTGGCATCTGAGCGTGAACGTACGGCGATGCCGCCGGTGTCCTGGCGCATGCGCTGGCGCAATCCCGTCAACGGCCGTGACGCCTTGTATATCGCGTCGCATACCTGCGGCATCGAGGGCATGGCAAGGGATGCGGCACTGAAATTGATTGACGAACTGATGGCAGACGCGACACAGCCGGCTTATATCTATCAGCACCGCTGGCAACCCGGTGACGTCATCATGTGGGACAACCGTGCAACCATGCATCGCGGCCGGCCTTGGCCTCTCGATGAACCGCGGCACATGGTGCGGACCACGGTCTCCGCCAGGGATGCCGACGGGCTTGCAACGATGTGGCCGCAGCGAACGGCCGCATGATGCAAACCGCATAAAAAAAACGCCGCCCGGGGGCGGCGTTTAAAACGGGTGAACCGATGAAATCTTAGCGCGGCTTGATGCCCACGTCGCGGATCACCTTGCCCCATTTCTGATATTCCGCAAGCAGGAACTTGCGGAACTGCTCGGGATTCGACGGCGACGCTTCAGTGCCTGCACCCTCGAACCCTTTCACGATGTCGGGCGAGGTAAGCAGTGCAGTGCTTTCCCGGTACAGTTTGTCGATGATGGGTTTGGGTGTTCCCTTCGGCACGGTCAAACCCAGCCAAAACGTCGCCGCATAGCCCGGCACGCCCGCTTCGGCGATGCTGGGGACATCCGGCATCTGCTGAGAACGTTCTGCGGTGGTGACCGCCAGTGCCAGCAGCCGTTTCGCTTTATGGTGCTGCAAGGCGATGGCGATGCCCGGAAATCCGATCTTGACCTGGCCACCGAGCAGATCGGCCGTCGCCGCTCCGCTGCCTTTGTATGACACATGCACAATCTTGATGCCGGCCATGGACATGAACAACTCACCGGACAAATGCTGGAAGCCTCCGGTGCCCGATGACGCCCAATCAAGTTTTCCGGGTTGCGCCTTGGCCAGCGCAATCAGTTCCTTCACCGACTTGGCCGGCAACGACGGATGCACCACCAGCACATTGGGCGCCGAACCGAATTGGGAAACCGGCACGAAATCTTTCAACGGATCATAAGACAGGTTCTTGTAGATATGCGGACTGAGCACGAACGGTGTCGCGGTCATCAACACTGTATAGCCATCAGGCTCAGCCCTCGCGGCCACCGCGGTGCCCAAGGCGCCCCCTTGACCCGGCCTGTTGTCGATCACCACCTGCTGCTTCAGCCGCTCTGCAAGCTTGATCGAAACAATCCGCGCCGGCGTATCTGTCGCACCGCCTGCTGCAAACGGAATGATCATCCGGATCGGCCGCTCCGGATAAGCCTGTGCGGAAACAGCTGGCGCCGCTACCAGGCCGCAGACCGCGAACGCAACGATCGCGGCTTTCAAATGAGTCGGTTGCATGAGTGAATCCTCCTTGGGTATTTTTAATATGCGCTTTGCATGGTAACAATTCGACGTGCAGGCAGCAAAAGAAAACGCCGCATTTCGCAACGTTTTCTGTCCCGGCAATGCTGCAATGCGGGGTTATTCAATCACGGCGCCGCTGGCCTTGACCACCTTGGCCCACTTGGCTGCCTCGACTTTCATGAATTCCAGAAACTTCTCCGGCGTATCCTGCCACGCCGGTTCCTGCCCGACGTTCTGCAGACTCTTGCTCATTTCCGGTGTCTTCAAAACCCGCAGCAGTTCACCGTGCAGCTTCGTCTGCACGTCCCGCGGCAGGCCCTTCGGCGTCGCTACGCCGAACCAGGCCACCATCTCGTAACCTTTGACGCCGCCTTCGGCAATAGTCGGCACCGCAGGCAGTTCGGCTGATCGCTTGCTGCCGGTCACCCCCAGCGCACGCAATTTGCCGCTCTTGATGTGCGGCAGCATGCCGGCGATTCCGGGAAATGCCACCATCACCTGGCCACCAAGCAGATCGGAGGTGACCGGACCGCTGCCGCGGTAGGGTATGTGCGTCATGTTGATGCCGGCCATGCTCGCAAAGAGCGCACCGGTCAGATGCTGCGTGCTGCCATTACCTGACGACGCGTAGTCGATCTGGCCGGGCTTCGCCTTTGCCAGTGCGATCAGTTCCTTCACCGACTTCACCGGCAGCGACGGATGCACCACCAGCACGTTCGGTGCGCTGGTAATCTGCGTCACCGGCGTAAAATCATTGAGCGAGTCATACGCCAGCTTCTTGTGCAACGCCGCGCTGACGAAATGCGTGTTGCTGATCATGAATATCGTATAACCGTCGGGCGCGGCCTTCGCCGCAGTCTCCGCGCCTATCGTCGATCCGGCACCAGGACGGTTTTCCACGATCACCTGCTGCTTCAGTGCTTCACCCAGTTTCTGCATGACGATGCGACCGGGCACATCAGCCGCGCCGCCCGCCGAAAACGGGATGATCATGCGCACGGGTTTGCTCGGGTAACTCTGCGCGGCCACCGGCAGTGCCAGCAGACCGGCCACTACCAGGGAAATGCAATAACCTGTTGATTTCAATTTATTTTCTCCATCTACATTAACAAAAATTCAGCGGCGGGATGATACCATCTTCCACCCGCGATCCGTCGGCAGCACCGGTATTCCGCACCGTCAGCCGCCACAGCAGGAGATCTGTTTATGACAAACCCACCCAATCTCATCCATTTTCCCGGCGCGTTCGGCACCGCACTGGCCGCCCGCCTTGATCTGCCGGCGCAGGTGCCGCGCGCATTTGCGCTGTTTGCCCACTGCTTCACCTGCTCCAAGGACAGTCTGGCGGCGGCACGTATCAGCGCGGCTCTGGTGGAACACGGTTTTGGGGTGCTGCGCTTCGATTTCACTGGCCTCGGCGGCAGTGCGGGCGATTTTGCCAACACCAACTTTTCCTCCAACGTCGCCGACCTGGTTGCAGCGACCGCGTGGCTACGCGCGCAGCACCAGGCACCGCGAATACTGATCGGCCACAGCCTCGGCGGTGCCGCTGTGCTTGCCGCCGCTAGCGAAATCGCAGAGGCCGCCGCGGTCGCAACGATCGGTGCGCCGTTCGATCCCGCGCACGTGCAGCACCTGCTCGGTGACGCCGCGCTGCAAATCCGCGCGGATGGTGAGGCCGAAGTCACCCTCGCGGGTCGGCCATTCCGTATCCAGAAACAGTTTCTCGACGATCTCGCCGCACAGGACAGCGCCGCGCGTATCGGGCGCCTGCGCAAGGCCCTGCTGGTATTCCACTCTCCGCGCGATACTTATGTCGACATCGAAAATGCAGCCCGCATCTACGCTGCGGCGAAACACCCCAAGAGCTTCGTGTCACTGGACACCGCGGATCATCTGCTGACGCAGAAGTCCGATGCCGCCTACGTTGCAGCGGTCCTCGCCGCGTGGGCCAGTCGTTATGTGGGGCCAGCCGCAGCCACTGCGACCGGAACAGTGACGCCCGGCGTCGTGACCGTGAGGGAATCCGGCGAAGGCCGCTACACGCAGGACATCACGGCAGGCCCCCACCACCTGCGTGCCGACGAACCGGAGAGCGTGGGCGGCAACGATTCCGGGTTTACTCCGTATGACCTGCTGCTGGCCGGGCTGGGCGCATGCACGTCGATGACCTTGCGCATGTATGCCGAGCAGAAGAAATGGCCGTTGCAGCGGGTCACGGTAACGCTGCGGCACGAAAAAATCCACGCCAAAGACTGCGCGGACTGCGAAACACGCGAAGGGAAAATCGATCAGATTGACCGCGAAATAGACATCGCCGGCGATCTCAGCGATGCCCAGCGCGCACGACTCATGGACATTGCGGACAAGTGTCCAGTACATCGCACGCTGCGCTCGGAGATCGCCATCAGAACGCGCACTGCTGAACCGCGATAAATGCTCTACACCAGCCGCCAATGGAAAAGCCCCGCATCAGCGGGGCTTTTGTTGCTACCGGTTACCCGGTGCGGCGCCACCGTAGAGCGGCGTCCTTTGATGAGCAGCATCACACCACTCCGGATTTGTGCCGGTCACAGCTTGCGGCTGCTTCCTTGGCAGGCGATACCCCGACGGTTGCCGAAGATCTCGCACGCTGCATGCCTGGTACCGGACACGCAGTGCTGCACAACTCTGTTTACGTTTTTACGCCTGCGTCATGCACCCGTCAATCGCTTTCTGCAGCTACAAATTCAGGTGACACACACGGCTGCAGGAGCAGACCGAAAAAACAGATGCTTAGCGCTGAAAGCTCAATTCGGACTCAGGCAGCAGCAGCGGTCACCAGCTTCTTTTCAAAGGTAATGACGCCCGATTTCGCATCGACGCGGATCAGGTCCTTCGGACCAAAACCGCCCTCCAGCAGATGCTTTGACAGGGGATTTTCGATCTGCGCCTGTATCGCCCGCTTCAGCGGCCGCGCACCATATACCGGGTCGAACCCGGCGGCCGCAATTTCCTGCAGCGCGGCGTCACTGACTTCAAGTTGCATGTCCATCTGCACCAGACGCCGTTCCAGATCAGCGAGTTGTATGCGCGCGATCGACTTGATGTGTTTCTCGTCGAGCGCATGGAACACCACGATCTCGTCAATACGGTTGATGAACTCAGGCCGAAACTGCGTCTTGACCTCGCCCAGCACCGCCAGCTTGATCACCTGGTAATCATCGCCCTGCATGCGCTGGATCATCTGTGATCCGAGATTCGAGGTCATCACGATGACCGTGTTCTTGAAATCAACCGTGCGGCCCTGCCCGTCGGTCATGCGGCCGTCGTCGAGCACCTGCAGCAGCACATTGAACACGTCGGGATGCGCCTTCTCGATCTCATCGAGCAGAATCACTGAATACGGTTTGCGCCGCACCGCCTCGGTCAGATAGCCGCCTTCTTCGTAACCGACGTAGCCGGGCGGCGCACCAATCAGCCGTGCGACCGAATGCTTCTCCATGAATTCCGACATGTCGATGCGGATCAGGTGGTCCTCGGAGTCGAACATGAAGCCGGCAAGCGCCTTGCACAGTTCGGTCTTGCCGACACCCGTGGGGCCGAGGAACAGGAATGACCCGTACGGCCGCTTCGGATCGCCAAGCCCGGCTCGCGACCGGCGGATGGCGTCTGATACCAGGCGCACTGCCTCGTCCTGCCCGACCACGCGCTGATGCAGGCGTTCTTCCATCTTCAGCAGCTTCTCGCGCTCGCCCTGCATCATCTTCGACACGGGGATGCCGGTCGATCGCGACACCACTTCGGCGATCTCCTCGATGCCGACGTTGGTACGCAGCAGCGTATGTCGGGTCTCCGCGGCACCGCTGGCTTCAGACTGTTTCAACTGGGTTTCCAGCTGCGGCAGTTTTCCGTATTGCAGCTCGGCCACCTTGTCGAGCTTGCCGGCACGCTGCAGCTTCACGATATCGGCGCGCACCCGTTCGATCTCTTCCTTGATGTGTGCGCTGCCCTGCACCTGCGCTTTTTCGGACTTCCAGATCTCATCAAGATCAGCATATTCACGTCCCAATGACTGGATTTCATCCTCCAGCAATGCCAGACGTTTTTTGGAAGCTTCATCTTTTTCCTTCTTGATGGCCTCACGTTCGATTTTCAGCTGGATCAACCGGCGATCGAGTTTATCCATGACCTCCGGCTTGGAGTCGATCTCCATCTTGACACGCGAAGCCGCCTCGTCAATCAGGTCGATGGCCTTGTCCGGCAGAAAACGGTCGGTGATGTAACGGTGCGACAGTTCCGCCGCCGCGACAATCGCCGGATCGGTAATTTCGACGCCGTGGTGCAGTTCGTATTTCTCCTGCAGCCCGCGCAGGATGGCGATGGTTGCCTCCACCGACGGCTCGTCGACCAGCACTTTCTGGAACCTGCGCTCGAGCGCGGCATCCTTCTCAATGTATTTGCGGTATTCGTCGAGCGTGGTCGCACCGACGCAGTGCAGTTCGCCTCGCGCGAGCGCCGGCTTCAGCATGTTGCCGGCATCGATCGCGCCCTCGGCCTTGCCGGCACCCACCATGGTGTGCAGTTCGTCGATGAACACGATGGTCTGCCCGGCATCCTGCGAAATTTCCTTGAGCACGGACTTGAGCCGTTCTTCGAATTCGCCGCGGTATTTTGCGCCAGCCAGCAGCGACGCCATGTCCAGCGACAGCACCCGTTTGTTTTTCAGCGTTTCCGGCACTTCGCCGTTGATGATGCGCTGTGCGAGCCCTTCGACGATGGCGGTCTTGCCCACGCCGGGTTCGCCGATCAGCACCGGATTGTTCTTGGTGCGGCGCTGCAGGATCTGCACCACGCGGCGAATTTCATCGTCGCGCCCGATCACCGGATCGAGCTTGCCCGAACGCGCGCGCTCGGTCAGATCCAGCGTGTATTTTTTCAACGCCTCGCGGCTGCCCTCGGCCTCGGCGCTGCCGACGGTTTCACCACCGCGCAAGGCCTCCACGGCCTTTTCGATATGCGCGCGGTCGCCACCGGCCTGTTTCAACAAACGCCCGGTTTCGCCCTTGTCCTGGGTCAGTGCCAGCAGAAACATTTCGGAGGCGATGTACTGATCGCCGCGCTTCTGCGCTTCCTTGTCGGTCAGATTGAGCAGATTGCCCAGATCGCGTGAAACCGTGACTTCGCCGCCAGTGCCTTCGATCTTGGGCAGGCGTTCCAGCGCGGTTTTCAAGGCGCCGCGCAGGCCGGAGAGATTGACACCTGCACGCTGCAGCAGTGACGCGGTGCCGCCGTCGGCCTGATTGATCAAGGCCAACAGCAGATGCTGCGGTTCTATGTATGCATGATCGCCGCCAACAGCGGCGCTCTGTGCGTCAGCAAAGGCTTGCTGGAATTTGGTGGTGAATTTATCGAAGCGCATCGGAATCCCGTCAGCTGTAAGTAACAATACTCACAACATGGGGCACAATCCGCCGATTTTCAATGTTTTGTGCCACGCAAGCACAAGAAACATCAATATATAACAAAATCAAACAGTTACGACCATGCAAGGTCGGTGCGCTAATTCCCTTTGCGCGCCGCCTGCGAGACGTAATACGCGACAGCCTGAATCTGCGCTTCGGTCAACTTCCCCTCAAACGGTGGCATCGCGCCCACCCCCTTGCGCACAGCCTCAGCGACCTGGCTGGCCGTCGGCTTCAACTCCTCGAGCTTGGCACCAATTTCACCCGTGGTACCGGCATCCTTGAGGGCATGACATATGCCGCAATTCGGCGCTGCAAGTTTGGTGAAGACTTCTCGCCCCAGCTGCATCTTGGCCTGCGAATTAGCATCAGCGGCATTCGCCGGCACAGAAAAAGAAGCGATCAGCAACATGGCCGAGAACATGTGCACTACATGATATTTGCCGGACCGGCGATCAATACGATCGGTCATAGAAATCTTTTAAGTATTTTTTCAGGCAAAAAAAACCGCCGGCTGATCAGTCATTCAGATCAGCCGGCGCATCCATCAATCACGCAACGGTCAGCTGGATCCCATGATCTTGCCAGCCGTTATGGCCATAACCACGATGGTTTTCCAGGCGCTCGGCAGGCTGCGTATTACCCTTGGCATCGGTCGCGCGGCTGACCAGGTTGTAACTGCCAGAGCCAAGTTTCACCGGAAGAACAAACTGCCGCCATGCATAAGGTCCGAGATCAGGTCCGACGAACTTTGCCTCTTGCCAGTCCTTCCCCCCGTTAATCGAAACTTCCACACGCGTAACAGGATTCACGCCGGCGAACGCTACACCATTCACCTGCACCATGCCCGCACCCACAGACTTCCCATCACTGCCAGGATGATTGATCCACGATTTGACGTTCATTTCCCACATCGATGGCTGCGATGCTTCGCCTTTCTTGCCTATGTCCCGTATCCGGTAGCCCGAGGTTTGGATATTCGCTGTGGTTTCCTTTTCCGTGAAGCCCAACTGACTCAGGTATTTGACGTTATTGACGCCGTAATAACCCGGAATCACCAGCCGCAACGGGCCACCATGAGCCAGCGGCAAAGGTTCGCCGTTGATTTCCCAAGCCAAAATCGCCGTCTCCAGTGCCTTCAGCGGCACCGAGCGCTCAACCATTACTGTCTTGGGATCCACGCCTGCAGGAATCTTCTCGCCACCGGTGCCGGTCATGAATTTCATTCCACCCGCAACACCGCCCATTTCCTTGACCAGCATGGCCACGGGGATGCCGCTCCAGATCACGCACCCTGAAGCGCCCACTTTCCACTGCGATCCACTGGTCTTGTGCTTGAAAAATCCGCGACCATTGCCAGAGCACTGCAGCACAGAAGCAACCGTTTCGACACCGATGCGTTTCATTTCTCCAACGGAAATCTTGCGCGGGCTGTTTACACCCTGCAGCGAAAGTTCCCATGCATCAGGGTCATAAGTAATAGACTCGTCGGGCGGCGTGAGATTGTTACGAACAAATAAGATGTCGGTTGGTGTTATCACGCTAGTGCCAAATGCCGCACGCTGCGTTTCCATGGTATTGCTGCTATGGATGATCAGACTGTCGATATATTTCCATTCTGCGTATTTCGGCAATGCTTTGGCTTTTGCCGCCTGTGCCAGCGCAGAGGAGCTACCGGCTGCCATAACTGCTGCCGTTGCTGCTGCGCTACCCAACAACACTTGCCGACGCCGAACGTTCAAGTCTTGATCCATATACCCCTCCAGATTGGAATCCGCGGCTGATTGCCGCGCGAGATTTTTCACCGGTTTATTTAGCAACTGTGGTTCCTGCATTGACAGCAACCTCGGCTTTTACCGGCATTGAAACAAGATAGCGAACCGGTTGTCCTCGGTCAAATCTTGTCGACGTTAAAACCAAAAACTTTTTTATGACCCGATAAAAACTATTTCCACACTGCCGCACTATCAGGCGGCGACACCCTCCGAACCGCGCACTTTTACGGCGATGCTGCGCGTACCGACCTCGGGATAGGGGTAAAGCATGTTCAGCGCGATGCTCTGATTGGCGCTCTGCACGATACGCACATGCTCGCGCTTCAGTTCCCGCGCATGGCGGCAACCGCACGCGTGCGCGATCATGTCGATCTCCTTGTTCATATTGGTGCAGTAATTCGCCACGCGCAGATATTTTTCTTCAATAACAAGTCCGCGCTGCAACCGCTTGTTGTGGGTCGTAATGCCCGTCGGGCAGGTATTCTGATGGCAACGCAGGGCTTGGATGCAACCCAGCGAGAACATGAATCCACGGGCCGAATTGACGAAATCGGCACCGACACATAACGCCCAGGCGGCCTTTGCCGGCGTCACCAGCTTGCCCGCAGCAATCACCCGCACGCGGTCGCGCAGGCCCGCCTGAATCAATGAATCAACGGCCCTGGGGAGTGCTTCGGCGATCGGCAATGCCATGTGGTCCATCAATGTCTGCGGCGCAGCACCGGTGCCGCCTTCGCCGCCGTCGATGGCAATGAAATCCGGCGCAAACTCGCGCCCGCGGCGCAGCACAGCATCACAAAGATCGTTCATGAAGGACCAGCCACCGATGGCGGTCTTGACGCCGACCGGCCGGCCGGTCAGGTTCCGGATATAGGCGATCCTGTCGAGCAGTTCGTCGACATTGGCGATGTCCGGATGGCGGTTAGGGCTGATCGAGGATTCACCGGCCGGAATACCGCGAATACGCGCAATCTCCTCGCTCACCTTCTCGCCCGGCAGGACGCCGCCCTTGCCCGGTTTGGCGCCCTGCGAAAGCTTTATTTCGAATGCTTTGACATGCTGCGCCAGTTCCTTTGCTTTACGCGAGGAAAAACGGCCGTCGTGCTCGCGAATGCCGTACTTGGCCGTGCCGATCTGCATGATGATGTCGCAGTCGCCCGCCAGGTGATAGGGCGACAGACCGCCCTCCCCGGTGTCCAGCCAGCATCCCGCTGCGGCAGCACCACGCGACAGCGCCTCGACAGCCGGTTGTGAAATCGCCCCGAAGCTCATGCCGCTGATGTTGACAAGGGACTTGGCTTCAAAAGGCTGATCACAGAAGCCCTCGCCGATCAGTACCGATGGTGTCGGCAGGCGGTCTTCCTCAAGCACCGGGTAAGGATGATTGACGAACAGGATGGACCCCGGCGTGTTCAGGTCATTGGTCGAGCCGAACCCGATGATGCCGCCCTCGTTCTTGGCGCCCTTGTACACCCAGCCGCGTGTGGCGCGGTTGAACGGCATTTCCTCGCGGTCGTTGGCGAAAAAATATTGGCGGAAATATTCACCCAGATCCTCAAAGAAAAAACGCAGACGGCCGATGACCGGGTAGTTGCGCAGGACCGTATGCTTCTTCTGCGTGACATCGTGAATGATCAGGAAGATCAACCCGCCGATCAACAGGAATCCCAGAACGGTGCCTATACCGTAAGACAACACGCTCATGATCTCGCCCATGTCCCCGCCCCCTAAGACACTCGGTTAAAATCTGTGTTGAACTATAGCAGCTTGTAGAAACCTGCAAACCCGCATGGATCTGACTACCGAAATCGAAAGCAACGTGACTGCCGCCCTTGCAGAGGATGTGGGCAGCGGCGACCTGACAGCACAGCTGGCCCCGGATGTTCCGGATGCGCGTGCCCATGTCGTCTGTCGGGAGGCGGCGATATTGTGCGGGACGGCGTGGTTTGAAGCCTGCGTGCGACGCCTCGACCCGGCGGCTACACTGGAGTGGCTGGCACACGACGGTGAGCGCATCGCCGCAGGCATGCGCATCTGCAACATCACCGGCTCATCGCGCGCCCTGCTGACCGCCGAACGCGCGGCGCTGAATTTTCTGCAACTGCTGTCAGCCGTTGCCACAGCCACGCGACGTTATGTCGACATGGTCGCCGGAACCCGCGCCGCGATACTCGATACACGCAAGACCCTGCCCGGACTGCGCGTCGCCCAGAAATACGCGGTTACGGCCGGTGGCGGCCGCAACCACCGCATGGGCTTGTGGGACGCGATTCTGATCAAGGAAAACCATATCACCGCAGCCGGCGGTATCGTGCCGGCGCTGAAAGCGGCCGCCAAGCTGGCTGACCAGGCAACCTGGATACAGATCGAAGTGGAATCGCTGGAACAATTGCGTGAGGCCGTGGCCGCAGGCGCAAGAATGGTGCTGCTCGACAACATGTCGCTGACCGACATGCGCGAAGCAGTGGTATGGACAAATGGCCGTGCCGAACTGGAGGCGTCGGGCGGCATTACGCTCGCCAACGTACGCGCCATCGCTGAAACCGGCGTCGACCGGATTTCAATCGGCGCGCTGACCAAGGATATTGTTGCGGTGGATCTATCGCTGCGCATTGACGCGTGCAGCTAAAAGTCCAGTCGCCGCAGAAGATTACATAAGCTATTGTTTTTAAATGTTTTTTACTTTGTGCGGCTGACGATATAGGTTTTTACCGCCTCCACATCCGGATCCATCACCGTCACCCGCTGCAACCGGGACTGCAGGCCTTCGTAGCCCGGAGGTACATCGGGATCATGACCCAGCGCTTCGCGTATGGTCTCAGCAAACTTTGCCGGCAATGCAGTTTCCATACAAATCAGCGGCACCCCGTTCTCCCGCTGCTGCAACCCGATATACACGCCATCCGCCGTATGCGGGTCTATCGTAACGTCGTACTTCTTGTGGATGCTGCGTATGGTCTCGATACGGTTCTGATGCGTACTGCGCCCGGAAACCAGCCCGTATTGCGCGACATCCCGCCAGAACGGCGTCTCTCCGAGATTGAACCCGCCGGCATCCTCCACTTCGCGCCACAGGCGTGCCACCATCACCGGATCGCGCCCAACCAGGTCGAACACAAAGCGCTCGAAGTTCGACGCCTTGGAGATGTCCATCGACGGACTCGACGTATGCGCCACCTCGCGCCCCGACCGCACCCGGTAACGCCCCGAACGAAAGAACTCGTCGAGCACGTCGTTCTCGTTAGACGCCAGGATCAGGTGACGCACCGGCAGGCCCATCATGCGCGCAATATGGCCGGCGAAGATGTTGCCGAAATTACCCGACGGCACCGCAAATGACACCTGTTCGTCATTGCTGCTGGTCGCGGCGAAATAACCCTTGAAGTAATACACCACCTGCGCCACGACCCGCGCCCAGTTGATCGAATTCACCGCGCCGATCCGGTGCGTACTCTTGAATGCGGCGTCATTGCTGACCGCCTTGACGATGTCCTGGCACTCGTCAAACACGCCACGGATGGCAATGTTGAATATGTTGGCATCCTGCAGCGAATACATCTGCGCGCGCTGGAACGGGCTCATCTTGCCGTGCGGAGAGAGCATGAACACACGGATGCCTTTACGTCCGCGCATCGCATATTCCGCAGCGGACCCGGTATCACCGGACGTCGCACCGAGGATGTTCAGCGTACGTCCCTGGCGCTTCAGCACGTACTCGAACAGCTCGCCCAGCAACTGCATCGCGACATCCTTGAACGCCAGCGTCGGCCCGTTCGACAGCTTCAGCAGATGCAACCCGGGTTCGAGCGTCTGTAGCGGCGTGATTTCGGCCGAACCGAAAACCTCGGCGCGGTACGCGCGATGCACCAGCGTGCGCAGGTCCTGCTCCGGAATATCGTCAATGAAACGGCCGATGATTGCGCACGCAAGATCAGCGTAGGACAGGTTCCGCAGCCCGGCCAGTTCCGCGGCCGTGAGCCGCGGGTACTGCTGCGGCACCACCAGGCCGCCGTCCGGCGCCAGCCCGCCCAGCAGGACATCGCAGAAATGCGCCACCGGCATGCGTCCTCGGGTGCTGACATAGCGTGCCGACGACTCCGTTGCCGGAGACCGTGACGATGAAGCCGGAGCGCTCACTGCAACGCCTCCATGCGAATACGCGTGATTTTCCCGGAAATCACCGGCAGGCCCTCGATGCGGCGTATGGCGGCATCGATTTTTTTCTCCCGCGTCAGATGGGTCAGCATGATGATATCCACCTGCTCTTCACCGGCATGAGGCTCCTTCTGCACCAGCGCCTCGATCGAAATGCCCTGATCGGCGAGTATGCGCGTGATATCGGCCAGCACCCCTGCCTTGTCGGCCACCCGCAGACGCAGGTAATACGAGGTCTCGACCTCCCCCATCGGCAGGATCGGTGCATTCGACAACTGGTCTGCCTGAAACGCGAGATGCGGAACGCGATGTTCCGGGTCCGCTGTGAGCATGCGCGCAACATCGACCAGGTCGGCAACGACGGCTGACGCCGTAGGTTCGGCACCGGCACCGGCACCGTAATACATGGTCTGGCCCACGGCATCGCCCTTGACCAGGACGGCATTCATGACGCCTTCGACATTGGCGATCAACTGGCGTGTCGGGATCAGCGTGGGATGCACCCGCAGTTCGAAGCCCGCACTCTTGCGCTTGGCGATCCCCAGCAGCTTGATGCGATAACCCAGTTCCTCGGCATAGCGGATATCGTCCTGTGTGAGCTTCGTGATGCCTTCCACATGCGCCTTGCTGAACTGCATCGGGATGCCAAAACAGATGGCGGCCATGATGGTGATCTTGTGCGCGGCGTCAACACCTTCGATGTCAAACGTCGGGTCAGCTTCGGCAAAACCCAGGCGCTGCGCTTCCTGCAGCACATCGTCGAATGCAGCGCCCTTCGCCCGCATCTCCGACAGGATGAAGTTGCTGGTGCCGTTGACGATGCCCGCAATCCATTCGATGCGATTGGCGGTCAGGCCTTCACGCAATGACTTGATGATCGGAATGCCGCCGCCGACGGCCGCCTCGAACGCTACCGTGACGCCGTTCTTCAGCGCCGCCGCAAAAATCTCGTTGCCGTGCAGTGCCAGCAGGGCCTTGTTCGCCGTGACCACATGCTTGCCGTTGGCGATGGCCTTCAACACCAGTTCCTTGGAAACCGTGTAGCCACCGATCAGTTCGACGACGATATCGATCTGCGGGTCATTCACGACTTCCAGCGCATCGGCAGTTACGCGTGCGGCATCTCCCACTATGGCCTGCGCGCGGGCGGTATCCTTGTCGGCAACCACGCTGATGCGAATGGCCCGCCCCGCCCGTCGGGAAATTTCTTCGCTGTTGCGCTGAAGCACCCTGAACGTGCCGCTGCCGACCGTGCCGATGCCCAGTAATCCCACATTGATTGGTTTCATGGCGATGCGCTTCTTCCCCTGATTGTTACAGCAATCCGTCTTTGCGGAACATTTCCTTGATCGTGCGTATGGCCTGGCGCGTCCTCGCCGGGGTTTTGGCTCCGGCCAGCCGGCTGCCGCCGGCCTTGACCTGCGCTACGCGCAAGTCAGCCTCCGCCCAAACCAAGCGCTCTTTCACTGGAATCAAAGCAATCCATCCTTCCTGAACATCTCTTTGATCGTACGAATCGCCTGCCGTGTTCGCGCTTCGTTTTCTATGAGTGCAAAGCGCACATGACCGTCCCCGTAATGGCCGAAGCCGGTGCCCGGCGCCACTGCAACCTTGCCCTCGAGCAGCAGTTTTTTGGAGAATTCCAGCGACCCCATCGCCTGGTACGGCTCCGGAATCGGTGCCCAGATATACATCGTCGCCTGGGGTTTGGGCACCGCCCATCCCATGGCATTCATGCCCGCCCACAGCACGTCGCGGCGTCCCTGATAGACCATGCGTGCGGTTTCAACGCAGTCCTGCGGGCCTTCGAGCGCGATGATTGAGGCCACCTGGATCGGCGTGAACGTGCCGTAGTCGTGATAACTCTTCATGCGCGCCAGCGCAGTGACCAGGTCACGATTACCGACCATGTAGCCGACCCGCCAGCCGGCCATGTTGTAGCTTTTCGACATGGTAAAAAACTCAACGGCGATATCCCTTGCGCCCGGCACCTGCAGGATTGACGGCGCCTTGTAGCCGTCGAATACGATGTCGGCATACGCCAGATCATGCACCACGTAGATGTCATGCTCACGGGCAATGGCGATCAGACGCTCGAAGAAAGCCAGGTCCACGCACTGCGTGGTCGGATTGCTCGGAAAATTGACAATCAGCATCTTGGGCTTCGGGTAGGTATCCCTGATCGACTGCTCGAGCGCTTCGAAAAAATCGACGCCGGCATGCATCGGCACGTGGCGGATGTCAGCCCCGGCAATGACCGGCCCGTAAATGTGTATCGGATAACTCGGATTGGGCACCAGCACGATGTCGCCGCGTTCCAGCGTCGCCAGCGCCAGATGCGCGATGCCCTCCTTCGAACCGATGGTGACGATCGCCTCGGACTCCGGATCCAGCTCAACCCCGAAACGCGTCTGATACCAGTTACAGATCGCCTTGCGCAGGCGGAGGATCCCTTTGGAAACCGAATAACCGTGTGTGTCCGGCCGCATCACGGTTTCCACCAGCTTGTCGACAATATGCCGCGGCGTCGGCTGGTCGGGATTGCCCATGCTGAAATCGATGATGTCTTCGCCGCGTCTGCGTGCAGCGAGTTTCAACTCGCCGGTCACATTAAAGACGTACGGCGGCAGACGTTTGATACGCGGAAATTCTTCCATGGCCAAATCCCGGGGAAATTCTTTGCTATGACTCGTGTTCAGGTCCGCAGCCGGCAGCATTACGGCGCGCCACTTTGCAGCAAAAAGCGGCGGAAAAAGCCGTCGGCGGGCGGAAAACGTATAATTGTATCGAAGCGGGTAATTCCCGGCAAAGAATAGAGCCATGAAACTGCATCTGGCAGACACCAGAAACCGCTATTCGGTCACCGGCTACGGGCCTGGATATCTCGCCGTCAACGGCATACGCTACGAACAAGCGCTGATCGTCAGCCCTGATGAAGAGCCCGAACACTGGTCCCTCGCTGATTTTTCGGCGCTGACCGCGGCAGCTGCACAATCCTTGCTCCGTAGCACCCCTGAAATCGTCATCCTCGGCACCGGGCCGACGCAGCAATTTGCCGACCCCGTGCGAATCCGCCCGTTGATCGAAGCCGGGATCGGACTCGAGATGATGAGCACCCCGGCTGCCTGCCGCACCTACAACATCCTGATGGGCGAAGGCCGGCGCGTCGTCGCTGCTATGTTTCTGCCCTGACCGTCGGCGCAACACCCGGGTCGGCAACAGGTTGTGGAAATGTGAAGTAAAAGGTTGCACCGTGCCCGGGCTCGGCTTCCGCCCAGACCTCTCCAACGTGGCGGCGAATCACCCGCTGCACCAGAGCCAGGCCAATTCCCGTCCCCTGGAACTCGGAATCGCTGTGCAGCCGCTGGAAAGCCCCGAACAGTTTGCCGACATATGCCATGTCGAAGCCCACTCCGTTGTCACGGACGAAATACACAGGCTCCGCTCCGGTCGTGGAACACCCCACTTCAATGTGCGTTTCCGCCTGCCGGCTGGTGAATTTCCAGGCATTCCGGAGCAGATTATCCAGCACAATCCTCAGCAAACCCGGATCGGCGATAACCTGCATCTCGTCCGCGATTTTCAGCCTGACGTTGCGCCCCGGGTCCGCATTTCTCAGCTCCCGCACCATCTCCCCGACAGCGGCCGTCAAATTACATGCCCGGATCTGGAGCTCGCGCCGCGTAACGCGCGCCAGCTCCAGCAGATCATCAATAAGTTTCGCCATGTGCTGGCTCCCTTCGCGCACGCGTTCCAGATAACCACGGCCGGTGGCATCCAGTTTAGGTGCGTATTCATCCAGCACGATCTGGCTGAAGCCGTCGATGGTGCGCAGGGGGGCGCGCAAATCATGTGACACGGAATAGGAAAATGATTCAAGCTCACGATTTGCCGCCGCCAGCGCCTGCGTGCGCCGCTCCACCCGTCGCTCCAGTCCGGCATTGAGTTTTCGGATCTCGATTTCACTTTCACGCAATAGCGCATCACGTTCGCGCAGCGCGACTTCCACCTGTTTTCGCGCGCCAATATCGACGTTCGTCCCGCGTATGCGCAGCGCACGACCGTCACTCCCGCGCTCGGTCACACTGCCGCGGCTTTCGATCCAGATCCAGTCCCCGCGAAGATTCCTGACTCGAAACTCCGTATGCAACGGGGTACTTCCCGTTTTCAACAGCGCGACCGTCGCCTTGCGTTGCGCCTCTTGATCATCGGGATGCAGCAGACGTGCAAGCTCCGGAAAGGTTGTAAGAGTTTCGCGGCTATCACCGCCCAACATCACACTCCAACTCTCGCTCAAATACACTTCACCCGATCCGACATCCCAGTCGAACAGGGCGCCGCCCGACGCCTCCAGAGCCAGCGCAATCCGGCGTTCACTGTCGCGCAATCTCTGCTCGGCCCGCAACTGGTCCGTGATGTCCCGGACCAGTGTCAGCCTGACGTTTTCCGTGCCCAATCGCGTCGGATACGAGAATATCTCCACATCGAAGGTATCGCCGTTCTTGCGCATGTGTTTCTTTTGCAACCGCTCGACCCTCCCTGCGGGAAGCCGCGTAACCTCCTGCTCGAGCCTCCGCCGCTCGTCCAGCACCTGGACATCCAGAATCGTGAGTGCCAGCCATTCTTCTCGCGTATACCCGTACATCCGCAGGCAGGCATCGTTTGCATCGACGAATTTCATCGATTCTTCGCCGCGCAGGAACATCGGCAATGGCGTAAGCGCAAAAATCTGCCGGTAACGCTCTTCGCTTTCTTTGAGTAACTCACGGGACGCAACTGCATCCGAGATATCGTGTATGACCGACACCAGATACTGCGGCTTGCCGTCAGTGCCGTTGACGACCGCGACCGAAAGATCGACCCAGACGATACCGCCATCCTTGCGCAGGTATCGCTTCTGCCTGGAATAACTGCGCAGTTCCGAGCGACGAATCTTGTCATTGTAGTCATTCGTTTCCGCGAAATCTTCCGTTGGCGTGATGTCCAGCGAAGTCATCTTCAGCATTTCTTCTCTGCTGTATCCGAGGATTTCACATAGCTTCTGATTCACGCTGATCCAGCGCGGGTTCAGTGAAACCTCCCGGATACCGATACCGACCGACGCCTGCTCGAACACTGCCCGAAATCGCAGTTCACTGCGTCTGAGTTCGGACTGCGTTCGCTGCTGGCGTGTCAGAAGTACACGCAGGAAAACGGCACCACCTGCGAGAATAAGGATAAGCACTATAACGATCAGTCTGCGACGCTGGATGTCGGCCGCCACGCTCGCCAAGGCAGTGGCATTGCTGGCGCCCACGCCAGCCAACAGCGCGTAGCCTTCAATATTGCAGTAACTGCTGATACGCTCGACTTTGTCGGCCTGATCAATCGCATCCAGGAACCCACAACGCTCACCTGGAAGCGCAGGGAATTCGCTGAGAACCGCAGCTTCGACACGCGAGCCCGCCGACAAATCTCCCTCTACAACCCGGACAATTGCAGTGCCATCTGCATGCACCACCCGCAGCACACCACCGAGACCCAGGTTCATCGAGTTATATACCTGAATGAATCGTGCCGCGTCCAACACAGCCACTGCAAGTCCCGTCAATTCGCCATTGAAATCCAGAACCGGCAGACTCAAGTAGATACCCCAGATACCTGATACCGGATGATGCCGTGCGGCCGATATATGCGGAGTCCCGGAATAATTGCGGGCCGCTGCAAGATGTTCAGCAATGGCCAGGGTGTCGACAGAAAAGGATCGGCTTTTCCAGACTTCCCGCCCTTCAGGGTCGAGCAGAAAAAAAACCGCGGGCGCCCCTGTCCGCGCCGCCACGATGCGCGTCGCGTATGAAGCAGCCTTGTCCATGCCCTCCTGCCGCGCCAGCAGGCTCGCGATCCGTAACGTGCTGTCCAGCGCCGAAATCTCGGTGCCGATCTGGTCGCGCACCGAACGGCTCAGAGTTTCAACAAGCAGTGCCGTGCTGCGCTTCGCTGCTGACGAATGCTCGTGGTTTGCAATTTCGTTGCTCAGCACCAACGCTGAGCCGGTCAAAAACACGCCCAATGCCAGCACAATCGACGGATTCCGGAACACGGCGGGCAACTGTTGCGCTAGCCGCTTTTCGACGCGCAGATCAGGAGTCCCCGATCGTTTCCGGAATCTGGTGAGTTTTTCATTTGAGTCATAACCGCCACGGCAGCAGGGTGATCTCGCCGGCGGATGTTCATCTTATAATCGGGACAACACGTTGTCTAATACTCATCCTTCAGGGACCACGCCTTGTCCACACCTGCAAAACTCAATGCGGTTACAGATCAGATCAATAACGTCATCCTCGGCAAGACACAACAGATCCGGCTGGCCGTAGCCTGCCTGCTCGCTCGCGGGCATTTGCTGATCGAGGACGTTCCCGGCGTCGGCAAGACCACGCTGGCACACGCGATCGCCACTTCGTTGGGCCTGAAGTTCCAGCGCATCCAGTTCACCAGCGACCTGCTGCCGGCGGACATACTCGGCGTGTCGATCTACAACCGCGACACCGGCGGATTCGAGTTTCACCCCGGGCCTGTGTTCACCAATGTGGTGCTTGCGGACGAGGTCAACCGCGCAACACCGCGCGCGCAAAGCGCGCTGCTCGAGGCCATGGAAGAAACCCAGGTCACGATTGAAGGCGAAACCCGGCCGTTGCCGAAACCGTTTTTCGTCATTGCCACGCAGAACCCCTCCAATCAGGTTGGCACTTTCCCGCTGCCGGAGTCGCAACTCGACCGTTTTCTGATGCGCATCGAGCTCGGTTATCCCGATGCGCTGGCCGAACGCGCACTGCTCAATGGTACTGACCGGCGCGACCTGCTCAGCAGCCTCACACCGCGCCTCGCGCCGGAGGAACTGACACAGCTGCAACTCGAAGTGCAACAGGTGCACGCATCACCTGCGCTGCTCGATTATCTGCAGGCACTCGTCAACCACACGCGACACTCCCCGGACTTTACCCATGGACTGTCGCCCAGAGCAGCGCTGGCCATGCTGCACGGCGCCCGTGCGTGGGCCTATATGGACGGGCGTGATCACGTAATACCCGAGGATCTGCAAGCCACATTGCCGGCCATCGTCGGCCATCGGCTGAGCCCGTCTGGCAGCCCGGGCACCGCCGGCCGCAGCGAGCTGATCGAGCGCCTGTTGCAGCAGGTCACCATTCCCTGATGTCGCTGAACGTGTGGCCGTTGCCGCAATACCGGGCGCTGAAGAACAGCCTCTACGAAAGGCTTTTCCAGTGGCGCGGCCCGGAATCCGGAATCGTAGTCCTGCGGCAGCGGCGCGTATTTATACTGCCGACGCGTCAGGGCCTGCTCTACGCCGCGGTCATCATTCTGATGCTGGTGGGTTCCGTCAATTACGACCTCTCGCTGGGCTTCATCCTGGCTTTTCTGCTGGGCGCTACCGGCATCCAGAGCATGCTGCACACATTCCGCAATCTTGCGCACCTGCGCATATCGCCGGGACGCACGCAGT
>Ga0224505_10000145_pt1 | contig 54917 bp, 50 predicted proteins | sample SF_Jan12_sed_USG_FD_169102 | JGI IMG/M metagenome (GOLD analysis project Ga0224505, IMG submission 169102) | Sediment microbial communities from San Francisco Bay, California, United States - SF_Jan12_sed_USGS_4_1 | ecosystem: Environmental > Aquatic > Marine > Sediment | place: USA: California...
TTGGGCAAGCCGACGATGCCGCATTTGATCGCCATCGTTGGTCAGGCCCTGTCCGCAGCTTGCGTATGCAGAGCTTTCATCGCTGCGTTCAAGCCGCCTTCGACCAGCATCGGCACGACGTCCATCGCCTCGTCGATGTTTCGCATGACCGCCGCCTCGATGTCTTTCGAGGCCTGCTGCAGAACGTAGCCGGTGACCCGCTCCTTATCTCCAGGGTGGCCGACACCGAGTCGCAGCCGCATGAAATCGGCACCGCAATGCCCGATGACGTCACGAATGCCGTTGTGCCCGCCGTGACCGCCGCCTTTTTTCAGCCGCACCGTGCCCGGAGGCAGGTCGATCTCGTCGTGAGCGACAAGCAGCTTGTCGGTTGAAAGACGGTAGTAATCGAGCACGCCGCGAACCGGTCCGCCGCTCAGGTTCATGAAACTCTGCGGCTTGATCAACCAGACATCCTCGGCGGCTATCTTTACCCGGCAAAGCTCGGCATCGAAGCGCTTCTCGAAGCGAAATTCGCCACCGTATTTCCGCGCGAGCGCATCGACGAACCAGAAGCCGGCATTGTGCAGGGTCTGTTCGTACCGCTCTTCGGGGTTTCCAAGGCCGGCGATAATGGACAAGTGGCCGCTCATGATCGTCAGGTTTTGCTCGACTGAATTGTTTCGATGATCTCGACAGCGGTTTTCCGGACAAAAAGGCCGCCAGTCGGCGGCCTTTTCGAGCAGGAAAATTGCCTGCGTCTAATCCTCGTCCGGCTTGCCTTCGGACTTGGCGTCCGCAGTGGCGGCCGGTGCCTCTCCTTCGGCCGGTTCTTCTGCAACAGCCTCCGGTTCCTCGATGACCTGTTCCTTGATGACGTGAATCGAGACGATCGGCTGATCGTGTTCTTCGCCGTGTGTCAGCTCGATGATTTCGACGCCTTCCGGGACCTTGATGTCGGACAGATACAACATGTCGTCGACATCGAGCGCCGATACGTCAACCTCGAAGTACTCCGGAAGATCTTTCGGCAGACACGAGACTTCGACATCCGTCATCAGGTGAGACACCTTGCCGCCGCCGGTCTTGACGCCGACTGCAATCTCTTCACCGACAAAGTGAATCGGCACGTTCATGCGGATCTTCTGGTCGGCTACGATGCGCTGGAAATCCATGTGCAGGATCTGTGTCCTGGCCGGATGACGCTGGATGTCCTTGACGATCACGGGCTGGACATTGTCACCAACCTTGACGTTGAGGATGCTGGAATAGAAAGCCTCGTGCTCGAGCTGCTGCAAAACCTTGTTCTGGTCGAATGACAAGAGCCGAGGCGGACGCCCGGCACCGTACAGGATTGCGGGTACTTTTCCCTGAAGACGCAGGCGGCGGCTCGCACCTTTGCCCTGATCTTCACGAATTTCCGCAATCAGATTGAAATCCTGTTTCATCTGAATTCTCCAATAAATTTCTGATTTTTATGCCTTTATTGGCATAATTTAAAAATCCCGGCCGCGACCAGCCGGAATCGGGGCGCGAATCATAGCCAATAGCCGCGATGGCCGCAATTGGCGCGGCCAAGAGCCGTCAGTCGACGTAGAGAGAACTCACGGATTCCTCGTCCGAAATTCGCCGCATGGTCTCGGCCAGCAACTCCGCGATCGACAGCTGGCGGATTTTCGGGCAGGCGGTGGCTTCTTCGTTCAAGGGAATCGTGTCGGTGACGACGATCTCGTCCAGCTGCGATTCGCTGATCCGCGAGACCGCCGGACCGGACAGCACGGGATGCGTGATATACGCGGCGACGGTCGCGGCGCCCTCGCCTTTCAGGGCCGCGGCCGCATGGCACAGGGTGCCGGCAGTATCGACCATGTCGTCGATCAGGACGCAGTTCTTACCCTCGACCTCGCCGATGATATTCATGACTTCGGACTGGTTCGCCCGTGAGCGGCGTTTGTCGATTATGGCGAGTTCGGCATCGTCCAGACGTTTGGCCAGCGCCCTGGCACGAACCACGCCGCCCACGTCGGGCGACACGACGACCATGTTCTGGTATTTCTGCCGCCAAACATCGCCAAGCAGCACCGGCGATGCGTACACATTGTCGACGGCAATGTCGAAGAAGCCCTGGATCTGATCGGCGTGCAGGTCCACCGTCAGGACCCGGTCGACGCCGGCTGCGCCGATCATTTTGGCAACGAGTTTTGCCGTGATGGGCACGCGCGCGGCCCTGGGGCGCCGATCCTGGCGTGCGTAGCCGAAATACGGGATGACTGCGGTAATCCGTGACGCCGACGCGCGTTTCGCGGCGTCGGCCATGACCAGCAGCTCGATCAGGTTCTCGGCGGCCGGCGGGCAGGTCGACTGAATGATGAAAGTCTCGCGACCGCGTATGTTCTCGAGGATTTCTACACTGATTTCGCCGTCGCTGAAGCGACCGACATGGGCTCTTGCAAGCGGCAGGCGCAGTACCCGGGCTATGTCGTGCGCCAGTTTCGGATGCGCGTTGCCGGTAAATATCGCCATTGTCGGCAGGTCCACGGTGTCGATTCTCCTTTTTCGTTCCAGGTTCTTACCGAGGGCCGTCAATCGCTCAAATGGCTGGGGTGGCAGGATTCGAACCTGCGCATGACGGGATCAAAACCCGTTGCCTTACCACTTGGCTACACCCCATCCGGCCGGTCCGCTTGCGGGCGCAATTGTGAGGGTCGTCCGGGGAGGTGTCAAACCGCAAAAAGTCTCAATAAAACGACCAGTCGTCGATCACCAGAATAACCTTCGCCGAGTCACTGACAGCCGTCAGTCGCCGCGGCATCGGCTGCCCGGCGGCATCCCGGTATTGGGTGATGCTTACCTGCCAGCCCTGCTGTTCGACCGAGGCCAGCAAGCCATCGTCGCCGAATTCGTTAATGGCCGGACTCTGAGGGTCCGGAATGCCGAGGGCCCAGTAACGCAGGCTGTCGACCGGGATGGTCCAGCCGTAACGCAACTGAAGATCGGCCTCGGCATCGGCGATCCGGGTGACGACGCCGTCTTTGTCCGTGATAGTAAATGCGGAACCGAGCCCGGCAATACGCACGGTACCAAAGCCCAGCGGTCCCGAGATGGTCGCGCGAAAATCGTCGTCCCGCTGCCACCACCAGAGTTTACCGTTGAATCCCTCCTCGCCGGCACTGACGCCGATACGGCCGTGAAACTCCCAGCGCGTCAGGTCCCCCAGAATGGCCCTGCGCGTCTCCCAGTCCGCCATTGGCGGCAGTTCGATACTGCGCTGGGTGGCACAAGCAGCGATCACCAGAATGGGCAGCGCCAGGGCGAATCGGAGGTGCGACCGGTGCACGGCTAGTCGTCCGGGAAAATGCGCTCGCGGGTGCCTTGCAGGAGTTCGTTTTCCGGAAACCGCTGCTCCGCGTCTTCGAGCGCCTGCCGTGCTTCGTCGCTACGACCCAGTTTCGACAACACATCGACGATATGCGACGCAACTTCCGGATCCTTGAGCATTTCGTACGCTCGCTGCAGCTCTTTCAGAGCTTCCTCGTACCGGCCCTGCTTAAACAGCACCCAGCCATAGCTGTCGATGATGGCGGCGCTGTCCGGGTCCAGTTCGAGCGCCTTCCTGATCAGTTTCGCCGCCTCGGCGTATCGATCCGTCCTGTCCGCGAGCGTGTATCCCAGCGCATTCAGCGACAATGCGCTATCCGGCCAGCGATCGACGGCGTCCCGGTACAGTTTCAATGCATCGTCCTGGCGACCCATGCGCAGCAACAACTCGGCCTTGCCGAGCAGGACCTCTTCGCTGTCATCCCGGTAGGACTGGACGCGATCGTATTTTGCCAGCGCATCGTCGTAGCGCTTCATCGTCACCAACAACTGCGCCTGCGAAAGAATCATGTCGACAGCGTAGTTCGGATGCGTCTCGCCGAACTTCTGCAAGTGTTGAATTGCCGCGTCGCCCTCGCCTTGCTCGGACATCAGGTAGCTAGCCCGCCGCTGCGAGATAATTGCATTCTGTCCGTGAATTACCTGCGTATAGAGACTGATGGCGCGTTCCCTGTCGCCGCGATGATCGGCGATGCGAGCGAGATAATAGAATGCGTCCATCGTGTAGCGGCCGGAAGCCAGGAGCTCCTCGAAGTCCGCTTGCGAAACGTCGAGGTTCTCGAGTCGAAAATTGATTATCGCCATCAGGCGCAGTGCGTCGGTGCGGCCCGGCTGTTCCAGCATGATCTGGTTAATCTGCGACAGCGCATCGTCGTCGCGACCGGCCGAGAGCAGCATGATCGCCAGCTCCATTCGTGCATCCGGATCCGGATCCGGATCATCACCGATGATCCTGGCCGTGTAATCGATCGCAGCTTCCTGATCTCCGGCCATTAACAATGTTCGTGCATACAACAATTTCGGTTGCAGCCACTCCGGGTCGAGTTCGATAGCACGCTGCGCGCGTTTGCCTGCTTCCTTTGCATCCTCTGCCTGCAGCGCCATAACCGCCGCCGCATAATGTGCAAAGGCCGAATCCTTGTAGGGTTTCGCCAGTTTGCGCATCAGCTCGTCGGCGTTCTTGGCATCTTCCTGCGACAACAGCGGGATGAGCGATATCAGCCGCTCCTCGACCGGCTCGTCGCCGCGTTCCAGGAGCTTGCTGAAACTCTTGTAGGACTGCCTGATGTCTCCCTCGCGCAACTGCAGCTGGGCAACATAAAGGAGTGCCTCGTCGCTGGAGTCGTCCAGCTTCAGCCAGCGCTTGGCCATGACCAGGGCGTCTGCATTGAATCCGTAGCTGTAGCTGATGCGGGTTGCCTGCTGCGCGACCTCGATATCGTCGCTTTGTTCGGCCGCCTTGCGATAGGCCTCCACGGCATCCTTGTAACGGTGCTCGTCGAGCGCCGCCTGTGCCTCGACCAGCAACTCTTCGGTCGATGCGGCAGCGATTGCAGGCTGCCAGCCGAGGCCGAGCAATAGGAGTAAACCGGAGGCCACAAACGGGACCGTCCGCAAGTACATAAGTCTGCGATACATATAACTGGTCTGGTTGCTGATCTTGTTAAGTCGGGTTACTGCTGATTTTGCAGTGGAAGTGATCACAGACAAGGAACTGCGTCATCAGTTCGCTTATCATATGCACAAATTTTGCACCCGGAACCCCTTACGCTGTCATGGCACTGCATATTCTCGGGCTAAACCATAACACGGCGCCTGTCGAAATTCGCGAGCAAGTCGTCTTCGCCGGCGAAGGCGTGGACCGTGCCCTGGCGGAGCTGGCGGGGCTCGATGGCGTCGCCGAGGCGGTCCTTTTGTCCACCTGCAACCGCACCGAATTTTACGTCGAATCCGACAGCGATGGCATTGGCGCCGTACAAGCCTGGCTAAGAACGAGCCACGCGCTCGGCCCGGACGCGGAAAAGGCGCTGTTTACGCTGAACGGCGACAACGCAATCCGCCATCTGTTCCGCGTGGCCTGCGGGCTCGATTCCATGGTGCTCGGCGAGCCGCAAATCCTTGGCCAGCTTAAGGATGCCTTTCGCCATGCAGAACGCAGCGGCTCCGTCGGCTCGCAACTCAGCCGCCTTTTTCAGCATACCTTCTCGGTCGCCAAGAAGGTTCGGACGGATACGGAGATCGGTTCGAGCCCGGTGTCCGTCGCCTACGCGGCAGTCAATCTCGCGAACCAGTTTTTCGCCGGATTCTCGCAACACACGGCATTGCTGATCGGCGCCGGCTCCACCATCGAGCTGGTCGCACGCCACCTCGTCGCCAAGGGAATCGGCAGGCTGTTCATCGCCAATCGCGACGTCGAACGGGCCAAGACGCTGGCCAGCCAGTTCAGCGGCTTTGCCCTGCCGCTGTCGGAGCTCGAAGGCACGTTGCCCGATGCCGACATTCTGATCAGCTCCACGGCCAGTCCGGATGTCGTGGTCACGCTCGCACAAATGCAGAAAGCAATCCGCCTGCGCAAGCGGAAACCGATTTTTGCGGTCGACATCGCCGTGCCGCGTGATATTGATCCTGGCGTGCGCGAGCTCGACGATGTGTACCTGTACTCCATCGATGATCTCGACAAGGTCATCGTCGAAGGACAAAGCAATCGCGAAGCGGCCGCCGTCGACGCCAACCGGATACTCGATGACGAGACGCAACGTTACCTGAGCATAGAACGCAGCAAACAGGTCGCCCCGATCATTACCGCGCTGCGCGATCATGGCGACTCGCTGCGCCACGAAGTCCTCGAACTGGCAAGGCGCAGGCTGGCCAAGGGCGCGGACAGCGACGAAGTGCTCGAGTTCGTCACCGCGTCGTTGCTGAAAAAGCTATTGCATCAACCCAGCGTACGGCTACGGGAAGCAGGCGAATCGTCCGACACCGAATTCATAGAGGTGGTGCAGGAACTGTTCGGCCTCGACAGGAATTCGAACAAATAAAACCGGCGAATCAATCTGCGCCAACGAAAAGTGACCCAATTTTGAAAGACAGCATCCGATACAAACTGGAAACCACACGAGATCGTTTCGAGGAGATCGCCGGCCTGCTTGCGGACCCGGAAATCATCTCAACACAGAACCGCTTCCGCGACCTGTCGCGCGAATACGCGAAACTCGATCCCGTGGTCGGCCTGTTTCGAACTTATGAAACCCTGCGCGCTGACATTGCAGCAGCCGAAGAGATGGCGGATGACGGCGATGCAGAAATCCGGCAAATGGGCCAGGACGAACTGGAATTGCTTACCAAGAAGAAGGAACAACTGGAACTTGCCCTGCAAAAAGCACTGATTCCGCCGGACCCATACGACGACAGCAACGTGTTTCTCGAAATCCGTGCAGGCACCGGCGGAGACGAGGCAGCGATTTTTGCCGGTGACCTGTTTCGCATGTATACGCGATATGCCGAGACCATGCGCTGGCCGATCGAAGTTTTGAGTGCGCGCGAAGGCGAGCACGGCGGTTATCGCGAAGTCATCAGCCGCATCACCGGCAATGGCATCTACGGCAAGCTGAAATTCGAATCGGGTGCACACCGGGTGCAGCGCGTTCCCGCGACCGAATCGCAGGGACGCATTCACACCTCGGCGTGCACGGTTGCGGTGTTGCCCGAGCCGGACGAGATGGAAGACATCGAGATCAACAGCAACGATCTGCGCATCGATACCTACCGCGCTTCCGGCGCCGGCGGCCAGCACGTCAACAAGACCGATTCCGCCATTCGCATCACGCATCTTCCGTCGGGCATCGTCGTCGAATGCCAGGACGAGCGCTCGCAACACAAGAACCGTGCGCGGGCGATGTCATTGTTGCGCGCGAGGCTGCTAGATGCGGAGATAACGAAACGGGCAGCAGAACAGGCACTCAAAAGAAAACTGCTGGTTGGAACCGGGGATCGCTCGGAACGTATTCGCACCTACAACTACCCGCAGGGACGCGTGACAGATCACCGTATCAACCTGACGCTTTACAAGCTGGATGAGATCCTGCAGGGCGCACTCGACCAGGTGATCGAACCGCTGAACAACGAATACCAGGCCGATCAACTCGCGGCACTGGGCGTCTGAGCTATTTACGCATCCCCTTGCGCGGCCAGCCGGAGGCGACCATCGGATCGCCCCGCCGGCGCCCGGCATCGTGCACGGAACGGATATCGGAGGTCGTGTAGACCGCATCGGGGTCGATCTCCTTGATTGCCGAAAGCAACTGCCCTATTCGCCGTCGAGGCTCGACCACCAACACGATGTCGACGGCCTCCCGCCCCGGCCCGGAGCCGGGAATGGCCACCGCGTCCCAGCCGGAACTGCGCAGCGACTCGGCCAGGTGACCGTCCGAGCGCAGAGAAATAGCCCGCACCAGTTCCGAGCCCATGGCGACCCGCGCCTCCAGCAGCATGCCAATATAGTTTCCGGCCGCGTATCCGCCAGCGTAGGCAATGATCAGGTACCACGCGTCCAGATTGGTAATGACGCTGCTGATCGCCACGATCCAGATCAGCACCTCGACGAAACCAATGGCGGTGGCCAGTACCCGGTAGCCGCGAATCACCATGATTGTACGGAACGTGCCTAGCGACACGTCGACGATGCGGGCCAGAAAAATGGCGACCGCCAGCCAGGCTGGGTTAACAGCGGTAAAGTCGAGCACGATGAATTCCTCCAAGAGCCATTCCGGGTTTGGGGCAATCATTGAACGCGTGAGAGTATAGTCCCGATTCACCGTTGCAGGAGCGGCACACGCGGAGTACACAATGGCAAGCAGAAACATCGACGATCTGATTTTCTTCGACCGGCACGCAGCCGAATTCTCGGAAGTGAAGACCGATATCGAGAAATGCCTGCGCGGACAGCCGCTGCAGAAAACCTGGCACCACTTCACCAGCGACGATGAGAAATTCTTTGCCGGCATCTGGGAGGCGCAGCCCGGCTGCTGGAAGATCAGCTATACGGAAAACGAGTTCTGCCAGATTCTCGAGGGCCGGTCGGTATTGAGAGACGCAGCCGGCAATGAATGCCCGTTGAAAGCCGGTGACAATTTCACGATCCCGGCGGGCTTCGTCGGCGAATGGGACGTGCTGGAGACCACGCGCAAGATCTACGTCATCTACCAACCCTGAATCTTGAACCTGTCTCAGCCGAACGAGTGGTCGAGATCGCCTATCAGGTCGTCGACATGCTCGATACCGACTGACAGGCGAATGAGCTGATCACTGATGCCGAGCGCCGCCCGTTTTTCCGGCGGTACCGACGCATGCGTCATGATTGCCGGATGATCCACCAGGCTTTCGACACCGCCCAGGCTTTCCGCCAGTGCAAAAATCTTGCAGCGCTCGAGAAACGCGCGAGATTCCTTTAATCCGCCCTTGATAAAAAAGGTCACGATGCCGCCGAAGCCGTCCATCTGTGATTTGGCCAGCTTGTGCTGCGGATGCGACTTGAGGCCCGGGTAGATCACGCGTTCCACGTTCGGGTTCTTTTCCAGCCAGACGGCAATCTCCATGGCGCTCTTGCAGTGGCGTTCCATGCGCACATCCAGCGTCTTGACACCGCGCAATGCCAGGAAGCAGTCGAACGGACCCGGAACGGAGCCGATCGAATTCTGCAGGAAGCCGAGTTTCTCGGCCAGCGCTTCGTCACTGGTAATCGCGATGCCGCCCACCATATCGGAATGGCCGTTCAGAAACTTGGTAACGGAGTGCATGACGATGTGGCTGCCGAACTCCAGCGGACGCTGCAGGTACGGCGTCGCGAAGGTATTGTCCGTGACCATGATGATGCCAAATCGCTTGGCAATACCCGCCACCGCTTTCAAATCGACGATTTTCAGCAAGGGATTGCTCGGTGTCTCGACCCAGATCATGCGGGTATTGGGTTTGACCGCATTATTGACCGCCTCGATATCGGTCATATCGACAACGGTGAAATCGAGCCCGGCGCTGCGACGGCGGACTTTTTCGAACAGGCGCGTGCTGCCGCCGTAAATATCGTCCAACGCGATGACGTGACTGCCGCTGTCTATCAATTCGAGAATAGTCGCGGTTGCGGCGAGGCCGGAGCTGAAAGCAAAACCGAACTTGCCGGATTCGAGATCGGCGACACAGCGCTCGAGCGCCTGCCGCGTCGGATTGTGCGTTCGGGAATATTCGTAGCCCTTGTGCACACCCGGGCTCGACTGTACGTAAGTAGAAGTCGCATAGATCGGCGTCATGATGGCGCCGGTCAACGGATCCGGTTCCTGCCCGGCGTGAATGGCGCGGGTAGCGAACGATTGCTTCTTGCTGGATTTGCTCATGTTTTTTCGGTCAGGCCTGCTTGCGTAAATGATTCAGAACGTCGGAACGGGTGATCAGTCCCATGAACTGGTCGTCGTCCATGACGGCGGCGTAAGGCTGCACGTGCAGCATCGCCACAAGATTGTTAATACTCGTTTTCCTGTCGAGCTTGATGAACGCGGTCTGCATTGCGTCTCTAACAGGCGCATTCAAGAGATCGGGCTTGCCGAACACGAAACGAATGATGTCGTCCTCGGTCAGGATACCGACGAGCTTTCCTTCTTCCATGACCGGCAATTGCGAAAAGCCGGCATTGCGTAAGCGATTGTGCGCCGTCGTGACGACGTCGGTCGGGCCCACGGTAATGGTCGCGCGCTGGCCGTGCGGCCTGCCAATCAGGTCACGAAGATCGCCAAAGGTCTCGCGCTTGATGAATCCCTGGTCTTCCATCCAGAAGTCGTTGAACAGTTTGGACAGGTACTTGTTGCCGGTATCGCAGGCAAAACTGACCACGCGTTTCGCTTCGGTCTGTTCGCGGCAGTAGCGCAGCGACGCGGCAAGCAAGGTACCGGTGGAGGAACCGGCGAGCAGGCCTTCCTTTTTCAACAAATCCCGCGCCGTGCTGAACGACTCGGCATCCGAAATGCTATAGGCCTTTGTTACCTTGTCGAAGTTTGCAATCGACGGAATGAAGTCCTCGCCGATGCCTTCGACCAGCCACGGCGTGCTTTCGCCGATCTCGCCGCCTTCGTTGATGTAATCGGCCAGCACGGAGCCGACGGGATCGGCGAGTATCAACTCAACCTGCGGCGCATGCTCTTCGAGATATTTACCAATGCCGGTTACCGTTCCGCTCGATCCGACGCCCAACACGATGGCATCGAGGTCGCCGCCCATTTGCTCGAGGATTTCGGGTGCGGTGGTTTGTTCGTGCGCCAGCGGATTGTCCGGATTGCCGAACTGGTTGATGAAGTACGCGCCTTTTTCCTGTGCAATGGTCTTGCCGAGGTCCTGGTAGTACTCCGGATGCCCCTTGCCGACGTCGGAACGCGTCAACACCACTTCGGCGCCCATTGCACGCAGGTTGAAAATCTTTTCCTGGCTCATTTTGTCCGGCAATACGAGAATCAGGCGATAACCCTTCTGCGCCGCAACCACGGCGAGCCCCAGCCCGGTATTGCCCGCAGTTGCCTCGACCATCGTGTCGCCCGGCTTGATGTCACCGCGTTTCTCCGCTTCCTCTATCATCGAAATGCCAATGCGGTCCTTGATCGAACCGCCCGGGTTCATCAGTTCGAGCTTCAGGAACAGCCGGCACGGACCGGTATCGATACGCGTGATTTCGAGCATGGGCGTCTGTCCGACCATCTCGAGTATGTTGGAGTAGACTTTCATCAGTATGGAAGGTGACCGTGGAATTGGGCGCCATGTTACGCGAAGGCTTCCCCGCTTTGAATGAATTTATCGATATCGAATCCGCGCTGGCACAGGCCGTCGCCAGCCTCGAACCGGTCAGTGAAAGTCCGCGGCTGGACGCGGAATTGCTGCTTGCGCGGGCACTGGACGTTTCCCGCAGCTATCTCTTCGCACATCCGGAGGACACGCTCGACCCGGCTGCCAGTGAGCGTTTTTTCTCGGTCGTGGATCGCCGCGCCGCCGGCGAACCCATCGCCTATATCACCGGCGAGCGCGAATTCTGGTCGATGAATCTCATGGTAAGCCCGGCGACCCTCGTGCCGCGGCCGGAAACCGAGCTGCTCGTGGAACGTGCCCTGATGCTGATCCCGCGGAAAGCCAACATGCGCATCCTGGACCTCGGCACCGGTAGCGGAGCGATCGCACTGGCCATTGCGCGGGAACGACCGCTTTGCGAAATCATCGCCACCGATGCCAGCGCTGAAGCCCTGGCGATTGCGCGGCAAAATGCGCGGCAGCTCGATGTCGCCAACGTTGTGTTTCATCACGGAAACTGGACCGACCCCGTTCGCGGACAACAATTCAACCTGGTTGTATCCAACCCGCCCTATGTCAGGGCAGACGATCCGCAGCTGAAAACCCTGCGGCATGAACCCGCATCGGCGCTCGCATCGGGGAGCGACGGCCTGGACGCGATTCGACACATCGCAGCCACGGCCGCGGACACCCTTACCGACGACGGCACGCTCATGCTCGAGCACGGCAGTGAACAGCAGCAACAAGTCGCCGACATTCTGCGGCGTTGCGGCTGGACTGAAATCGAGTGCGTTAGCGACTACGCCGGATTGCCGCGCGTCACTGTCGCCCGACCAGCGAAATGAAGGATTGCCGGTACACGAAAAGCAGGATCGCATTTTTTGGGTATACTCACGCCCTGATTTTCGAGGACCGGGATTGAATATGCTTACTATCGTGACCAGCCATGGCGACATCAGTATTGAATTGCTGGAAGAGGCCGCCCCGATCAGCTGCAAGAATTTCCGCCAGTACGTCGAGGACGGATTCTTTACCGATACCGTGTTCCATCGCGTCATCCGCAATTTCATGGTCCAGGGCGGCGGCATGACGGCCGACCTGAAAAAAAAGGACACGCGCGCGCCGATCAAGAACGAAGCGGCCAACGGCGAGAAAAACCTGCGCGGCACGCTGGCGATGGCACGAACCGGTCAGGTCGACAGCGCGACCTCGCAGTTCTTCATCAATCTCAGAGACAATGCCTTCCTCGATCACGGCGGGCGCGATTACGGTTACGCTGTGTTTGCGCGCGTAACGGACGGAATGGATGTCGTCGACAAGATCGCCAGCGTGGCAACCGGCAACCAGGGCGGACACCAGGACGTGCCGGTGGAACCCGTAACCATCGTCGAGATCCGCGGTGAGTAAACGGAGTTACCTGGCTAGCCAGCCATAATTGATGACCTGAGCCATCCTCAATCCGTGAGGAACGGCAATGCCGCCGAACCCGGCAACAGCAAATAGCTTACAGCTTCGAACGAACCCGCGACCAACACAATGTATCCGAACAGTACCGCGCTGGCTTTGCCGGCGGCGATGGGCCAGCTAACGCAGTAGACGCGACGAAGGGATACGACGAAACTCGCGAGCAGGTAAGTCAGCAATACCAACTGGACGAGCAGCGCCGGCCAAAGCCGAATCGCAGCCTGTTCCAGCGGAATCATCAAGGCCAGGACAATGTACGCCGCGCTGTGCAGATGCAGCGAATGAATGAGGTGGTGCACATAGAGTCGCTGTCGAAACGCTGCTTTCAACAGCAGCGCGAAAGCGGGTAGCAGAACGAACATCAATCGAGGCAAATAATCCGAGAACAGGCGCGCCTGTCCGGCGGCGTCTTCTTCCAAGGTCTGGCCTTCAATCAGTAGAGCACCTTGCCCTGCAGACCAGGCGGCTAGCACGAAGAACAACACGCTGACGACAAGATACAGGCGAATTGGTGGAGAATAACGGCTGCGGCGGCCGGCGAGATACTCGCTGGTGAGCACACCGGGGCGGCAAATCAAAGTGCGCAAGGTCCGGGATGCGCGCCCATCGACATCAAAGGCGTCGCGGATCATCTCGCTGAATAGCTCAGTCACGGGACGTTCGAGATCAATGTCTTTCTGCCCGCATTGCGGACAGAAACTTGCCTCAAGTCGGGTGTCACAGTTCTTACAGTGCTTCATGTGTCGCGATTATAGCCGCTAACTGGCGGGGATCCCGCCGTGTTCTGAACTGTGGCCGCATACCCGGGATTGCCGCAAGTGGAGCAACTTGAAGTAAAATGCCGGCTCCTGGAAAGCGCGGGCGACAAGGATTAGGTAAACGAACGCCGTCGGTTCACGACGCACAATGCTACGCAAGTACAGCCTGAAGAGACTATTTGCCTATTGCCATGCTGAAACTGCTTTTGGTAATCGCTGCCGCTTATGGGTTGCTCGTCATCGTCGTGTATTTCATGCAAGGCCGCATGCTGTACTTGGCAGATGTGCCGGGCCGAACCCTGACCATGACACCAGGCGATGCTGGCATGGACTATCAGGATGTCTACATCGAAACGGCAGACGGAGTGAAACTGCACGGCTGGTTCATCGCGGGGCGATCATCCCGGGTGCTGTTGTTCTTTCATGGCAATGCAGGAAATATCTCTCATCGCCTGGACTCGATAAGGCAATTTCAGGACCTGGGCCTGTCCGTATTGATTATCGACTATCGGGGATACGGCCAGAGCGAGGGACGGACCACCGAAAAAGGAATGTACCTCGATGCAGATGCAGCCTGGCGTTATCTTGTCGAGAGTCGCGGCATCGTCGCCGGCGATATCATCCTGTTCGGGCGTTCACTGGGTGCTTCTGTTGCATCATGGCTGGCCGCGCAACGTCAGCCGTTGGCGCTTATAGTGGAATCGTCCTTCACGTCGGTGCCGGACATTGCCCGGGAACTCTACCCATGGCTCCCGGTGCGCTGGTTGACCCGCTTAAGTCATGCAACGCAGGATCACGTTCGGGATGTTCGATGCCCGGTGCTGGTGGTTCACAGTCGCGACGACGAGATCATCCCGTTTCACCATGGCGAAGCAATATTTGCGTCCGCACACGAACCCCGCACCCTGCTGGCAATTCGCGGCAGCCACAACGACGCATTCCTTCGGGACGAGCATACCTATATCGGGGGCCTCCGAACGTTTCTTGCTGAACTTTCCGCGCCTGCTCTGTTGCGTTAAGCACTGGAGCTTGTGTGGAAAATTAAAAGGTCTGCTTGTGGCCTTTGCGGCCGGTCAGATGGCCAAGTTCCGTTTGGTAATAACGCAAGTAGCGATACCGAACGATCTGCGTCTGAGTATCATGGCTATTCAACCGGTGAATTCGAATCAGGTGCCACAACCGTGCATACGAAAACTGTCCTTGTCGTATTGATCTGCTTGTTCTCAGGCTGTGCCGCGGAACCAGATAATTCTGCGCACCAATTCAGCGATTCCGGTGGAAGCTTCCGCGAGCAGGTAACTTTGCCGGGTTACCCAGGCAGACCTTACGATATTTTTATCCCGGCGAACCTGAAAGCACCGGCGCCCGCACTTCTGGTCCTCCACGGTGGCGGTTCTGATGCAGTCAATGCCGTTCGTATGACCTGTCCCGGTGGCGACGCCTCGCACCGGGACTGCATCACGAACCATGCGGCGCAGAACGGCTATGTGGCCGTTTTTCCGCGAGGCACATCGCGCCGCCTGTTGAAACGAGTGCGGACCTGGAATGCCGGCGGCGGCGACATCGACAAGCAGTGGATTTGCACGTCAGGGCTGGCTTGTGAAAACAATGTCGATGATATTGGCTACTTCAATGCCTTGCTTGATGCACTGGAGGTCAGTACCCAGGTCGACATGCATAGGGTCTATGCAACGGGAATTTCGAACGGCGCAGCCATGGCTCACCGATTGGCTTGCGAAATGCCACACCGAATCGCGGCAATCGCTGCAGTAGCTGGCGCCAACCAGGTAAGCGCCGTTCAAGGCTGCAAGCCAAAGCGACCGGTCCCGGTTTTGCAGATACACGGGACGGCCGATTGCGCCTGGCGCTACGACGGTGGTGCACCAAACTGCGTCGGTGCGCCGCGGTTCGAAGGTGAATACATCGCCGTGGAACGCAGCATGCGCGTATGGCGTGATATCAATGGCTGTGCCGACGAGTTTGCGACGACCGAATTGCCGGATCGATATAATGACGGCACACAGGTGACGCGCTTCGATTGGCGCGACTGCCAGGCACCGCTGGCTGCTTATCGGATAACCGACGGCGGACACACCTGGCCAAACGGCTACCAGTATCGACCTGCGAACAAGATCGGTGCTGTTACCCGCGAATTGACGAACGACCACATCTGGAAATTCCTTGCGTCACACGCATTGCCGTAGTTAGCGTTTCGCAAACTAATTCCTGAGCGGCGCGCCATATTGCAGCATGTGCTCGATGCGCGCTTTCGTTTCAGCCGTCCGGGCAAGCCGGCCGAAAGACTCGCGCTCGAGTGCACAAATATCGTGTTCACTAAGCAAGGTACCGGCAGTGACTTGGCCACCGCAGACGATGTTGGCGATCTCAGAACCTGTCCTGACATCGTGCGGAGTCAGCTTGCCATGCGCATGCGCTTTCTCCAGCCACTCGAGCATCTGTTGACGAATCACCGTGCCCGGCATCGCCAATGGTTCGCGTTTCTCGAATCTATAATCTCCCGCCATGTCATTAACCGTCTCTAGTGCAGTGGACAGCAGCCGGTCGCGGTTCATGACAAAGCTGTCGACACCATCGCGAAACATTGCCAGCGGTTCCGCTTCGAGCGGCGAACCGGCCGTCTTGCCATAACCGATGTTCCTGAACGCGGCCCAGGCCGCTTTCTCGATGTCGCCCTCGCGTTCGTACCAGCGGTACAGCATTTCCTTGACGCCACCGCCGCCCGGCACGACGCCCACCAGCGTTTCAACGAGGCCTGTAACCGAGTTCGCATGAAAAATGACTTTGTCAGCGTGCAACACGACTTCGAAGCCGCCACCGAGTGACAGGCCGGACGGCGCGGCGACGACCGGTATCGGCGCGTACTTCAAAGACAGCACGGTTTGCTGGAAATGCTCCAGGAACGCATCGAGTCCCCGCCAGTTTTTTGCCGCGATAAAGTCGCGGACCCCGGCCAGGTTGACGCCGCAGGAGAAATGCTGCGCATCGTTGTGAACGATCAGTCCGCGAAAATTCTCCGACGCATGCGCTACCGCATCCGAGATCAGCTGCATCGAATCGCCATCGAGCGTATTGGCCTTGCTGTGGAATTCCACCAGGCCGATGTCGTCGGGCAGCCCGAAATAACTGGCGACGGCATTTTCCCTTATGGCTCTCAGGCAGCGGCGCTTTTCGCTGAATCGAATGACGCCGGGCGCTCGAACGAGATTCGTGTATCCGCCTTCTGCCTGCAGAAATTGCAGCCGCCCGTTGTCGACCCGGTAGAAAGTCCGCCCGGCGGCCGTGCGCAAGAAATGCGGAATGTCGCGCCCGTCATTCTCGAGTCGTTCGATGAATCGATCCGTACCGATTGCGTCGATCATCTGGAACGGACCCTGGATCCAGTTGTAGCCGAGCTTCATCGCATCGTCGACGGCGAGCAGCGACTCGTTGACTTCGGGAACCAGGCTTGCCGCATAACTCAAGGTGCTCGCAAGGATCTCCCAGGCGTAGCGTGCGTACTTGTCATCGCCTTCGAGCAGCCGCGTGAAGTCGCCGGCTGCTTCTGCCATTGCGGCGGCCGGAATCTTCGCAGGCTTGAATTCCCGATATCCGAAAGTATCGAAATCCAGCGTTTGCCTCTCGTCCGCCGCCGTGTCGGCCTTGCGATAGAAGCCACCCTTCCCGCCCTTGTTGCCAATGCGCCCTTCGCGAATCATGCGCTGCATCAGCGGAACCGGTTGCGCAACGGCATGAAAACGGTCGGCCGCCGGCAATATCGACACCAGGCTCTGTGCGACGTCGCTCATCAGGTCGATGCCGATCAGGTCGTACAGCCCGAACACGCCGGTTTTCGGTATGCCCATCGGGCGGCCGAATATTGCATCAGCCTCTTCCGCTGCCAGACCCATGGCGAATGCGGCGTGCAGCGCGGTCTGGATGGCAAACACACCGACCCGGTTGCCGAGGAATCCCGGTGTGTCGTTGCAGACGACGATCCCCTTGCCCATCCGCGATTCGTTGAAAGCCTCCAGGCAGTCCATCACTGACTGCCGCGTGTCTTCGCCGCGCACCAGTTCGAGCAACTGCATGTAGCGAACCGGATTGAAGAAATGCGTGATGGCGAATTCTTCGCGGAAAGCTTTCGGCATGCCCTCGACGAGCAGCGAGATCGGAATGGTCGAGGTATTCGACGTGACGATCGAACCGGGCTTTCGCACCGCATCGATGCGGCGATACAGCGCACGCTTGATGTCGAGACGCTCGACGATCGCTTCGGCGATCCAGTCGGCATCGGACAGCAACGCCAGGTCGTCTTCGATGTTGCCGATGCGAATCCTCGCAGCGAAATCCGGATGCAGCAGGCCCGGTTGCCGCGGGTCCAGCAGGCGCTCGATCGCCCGTTCTGCGATCGCGTTGCGTCTCGGGCCATCCGCCGGCAGATCCAGCAGCAACACGTCCACGCCGGCGTTCGCCAGCTGCCCTGCAATGCCGAGGCCCATCGTTCCTGCACCGATAACGGCGGCGCGTTCGATGCGATACAGAGGCTTCATTATTTACGCGGCCGGGTTGTGCCGAAAAATGAAATCGCGAAGCAGTTTCCTGCATTCGTCCGGCACTTCGACGGGCAACATGTGGCCGCAGTTCGCCACGACATGCAGCTCGGGGTTTTGCAGGTGTTGCACGAGTTCCATACCGGCCTTGCGCGGCGCCATGCGATCCTTGGCTGCCAGAATAACCTGGCACGGCACGCGGATTTTTTTCGCCGCAATGCGGCCATTGCCGTAGTTGTTGCAGGCATTGAGGTCCGTGGCCAGTTCATCCGGCGCATTGCGCCACATCACTTTGCGCCCGATACCGGGCAGGGAACTTCCCGGCACCGGCCCCCGGTGAAAGTGACCCGCATCGCCGAAGCCCCAGGAATTCATCATGTCCACAGCCGATTGCGGCGTCTCTTTGGCTGCTTTCAACAACGAGGCATTGACCGGCGTTGCGAGTCCGCTCGCGATAAACGAAATACTGCGCAGGCGTTTCGCATAACGCGCTGCGTATTCGAGCGCAACGAGGCAGCCCTGCGAATGGCCGACCAGCGACAACCTCTCAATACCCAGGAATTCGACCACCTCGTCCAGCCAGTCGGCCATCGCTTCGATTGTCGTGAGGCCGGGTCCATCGGAGCCGCCATGGCCCGGCAGGTCCAGCGCCAGCACGGCGTAACCGCGAAACGCAAAAAACCGCGAATACAGGCTCCAGAACGTGTGGTCGAGCGCACTGCCGTGCAGGAAGACGATCACCGGCAGCTTGCTGTCGAATGCCTTGCCGCCGGTTGCCGCGAAGGCGGTCTTGCCGCCCAGTTCGAATTGCATCGTCAGCTTCCCGACGCTTTTTTTGCGGCGCGGAAGCCGTTTTCGAAATCGGCTTTCAGATCGTCGACGTGCTCTAGCCCGACCGACAGCCGGATCATGTCCTCGGAAATTCCTGCAGCGACCAGCGCGTTGGCGTCGATGCGCGAATGCGTCGTGGTCGCGGGATGAATGATCAAAGTCTTCGCATCGCCGACATTGGCAAGGTGCGATGCGATGCTGAGGTTTTCAATCAGCGCTTTGCCCGCGTCGCGACCGCCCTTGACGCCGAAACTGATGATCGAGCCTGCACCTTTCGGCAGGTACTTGCCGGCCAGCGCATGGCTGCGGTGCGACGGCAGGTCCGGGTGATTGACCCAGGTCACCTGCTCGTGTTGCGACAGGTATTCGAGCATCTCGCGCGTATTGGACAGGTGCCGGTCCATACGCAACGACAAGGTTTCGATTCCCTGCAACAGCAGGAACGCGTTCATCGGGCTCATGGACGGCCCGAAGTCCCGCATGGCTTCCGCGCGAATACGCGTTGCAAACGCGCTCGGGCCGAATTCCTCCCAGAAGTTGATGCCGGAGAACGGCGCATAGGGCGCGCTGACGGTCGGGTACTTGTCCGTCGCGCCCCAGTCGAAATTGCCGCCGTCCACGATGGCGCCGCCGATTGCCACTCCGTGGCCGCCCAGCCACTTGGTGACCGAGTGAATCGTGATGTTCGCGCCGTAATCGAAGCAACGGCAAAGGTACGGCGTGTTGAAGGTTGCGTCGACCATGAACGGGATGTGGTGTTCGCCTGCGATCGCCGCAACCGCATCGAGATCGAGGATGTCGAGGCCGGGATTGCCGATCAGTTCGCCGTAAATGAGCCGCGTGTTGTCCCGGATCGCCGCGCGAAACGCGTCGTTGTCCGTGGGATCGACAAACGTGGTCGTGATGCCGAAGCGCGGCAGCGTGTTTTTCATCAGGCTGATGTTGCCACCGTACATTTGCGACGACGCAACGATGTGATCGCCCTGCCCGAGGATTGCCGTAATCGCACAGAATGTTGCCGCCATGCCGGATGCGGTGCATACCGCGGCAGAACCGCCCTCCATCGCCGCGATGCGTTGCTCCAGTACCGCCACGGTCGGATTGGTAATACGCGAATAGGCGTGCCCGCCGCGCTCCAGGTTGAAAATCGACGCGGCGGTATCCGTGTCCGGGAATACGTACGATGTCGTCTGGTAAATCGGCGCGGCTCGCGCACCGAAAACCGGGTCGACGATTTGTCCGGCGTGCAGGCTGATGGTGTCGAAGTGAAAAAAATGTGACACGTGTTTCCCTTGGTCAAGCGTCCCGCGCAACGATAGCGGAATGGCGATCGATCATACAGCGAATTGACCGCTTCACGCAGAAGCCCGGCCGCGAAGCTGCAACGGATCCTGCGGATCGACATCCGGCATGAATTGCAGCTTGCGATCAAGATTGGTCAGCTGATAGACGAGACCGAGCCAGTTGTTGACTATGGTCTTGCCGGTATCGCCCCAGGTATTGTCGACGAGCGCCGCGAGCGCTTGTTCCGGAAATTCCGCAGCGCTGCCGCGAGTCGATTTTGCTTTTCTTGCCCGCTCGAGAAACTGCAGTGCGATATCTGCCGCTTCCGCGGAAAAATAATGCTCGGGGAACGGCGGCGGTGCTTCGAGCTCGCCGCCGAGATAGCGCAGCACTTCGCGCTTGTATTCTTTCAGCAGGCTCACGGCGCTGTACTCCGGGTGCCCCTGAAAATAGACGCTTCGAAACTGGTCGGGGCTCACGGCGAGATGCACGCCGGCTTCCGCGCTTTCCACCAGCACATTGATGCCGGCAGCCTCCAGCTCGTCTTTTCGCACTTCGTTGTAACGCGAGTGCGGCGCGTCGAAGCGCGTGTTGATGTCGCGCATCAAAGGGTGATTGACGCGGGAGATGCGGTGACTGTAGACGCCCCATTTCTTCTGCGCTAAACGGTGCCGGTCGACACCGTACAGGTGTTTGACCAGTGCGTGCGTTGCCAAACAGGAACAGAGGATCGATGCGACGTTGTCCTCTGCCCAGCGAACGACACGCGTCAGCGGTTCCCAGAAAGGCTCCTGGTCCAACGAAGGGTTGGCAACGTTCGCGCCGGTAATGATCAGCGCATCGAGACCCTCCGCCCGAAGCTGCTCGAACTTGAAATAGTAACGGTCGATATGTGCATCGGCCTGAGGGCTTCGATTCAATTCTGGCAGCGAGAACGGATAGACGTAGAACTGCGCGATCTGGTTGCAGTTGCCGACGAGACGGATGAACTGTTCTTCGGTCGCCGCCAGCGCCGCATCGGGCATCATGTTCAGAAGCCCTATGTGCAATTCGCGGATGTCCTGTTTCCGCGCACGATCCAGCGACAGCACGGATTGACCGCTCTCGCGCAGGCGCCGGAAGGCAGGCAATTCGTTGTGGGCGACCAGCGGCATCGTCAATTCATTCAGGCTGTGCGAATTCTGTCAGCCGTGGAAACCACGGGAACTCGCACACCGTCAGCGGTCGCCGCCCGTCGTTCGTCTCGACAGTCAACGCCGTGCCGATATCGGATAGTTCCGCCGGCACGCTGGCAAAGCCGATGTTTTTCTCCAGCCGCGGCGAGCGCACCAGCCGGGTCACGTGGCCGACCGGCCGGTCGTTCGAATACACCTTCCAGAATCGGTCGTTCGACCCGCCCTTGAGTTCGCCTTCCATTTCCACGCCGACCAGCCGCCGCGCCGCTCCCTCGTCGCGTATTTTCCGCAACGCTTCCTTACCGATGAAATCCACCGCTTTGTCCAGATCGACCAGGCGTTCCATTCCCAACACGTAAGGATTGTCCGAGCGTCGAATGTCCGAGACGTAGGACAGCAACCCGCCCTCGACACTGCGGATCGTCGACGGCGCGATAGGCGCAATGTCGAAGGCTTTGCCGGCTGCCATCACGCGCTCCCATAATTCGTCGCCGCGGTGCCGGTCCTGCAGGTATAACTCAAAGCCCAGTTCTCCGCTCCAGCCGGTACGTGCAAGCACAAGCGGTATGCCATCCAGAGTAGTCTCGCGCAGCCAGTAGTACCTGAGATCCCAGACCCAGTCGCCGAACAGCGCGCTCGCCACTTCGGGCGCCTTCGGTCCCTGCAATTGCAGCGGCGACACGTCCGGCTCGAAAACGGAAACCTGCAGGCCGCTGTTTACCGCGACACCGCCTGCCCACAACAGCACATCGCCGTCACCCGGGGAAATCCAGAAACGATCCTCGGCGAGCCGCAGCAAGACCGCGTCGTTGATGATGCCGCCATCCTCGGCGGTCAGGACCATGTACTGGCACTGGCCGACCCGGCATTTCGACATGTCGCGCGGTGTCAGCCGCTGCACGAATTCCAGTGCGTCGGGCCCTCCGATCTCGACCTGCCGTTCACTGGCGACGTCCCATAGCGTGACGTCCTTGACCAGGCTCCAGTACTCGCTGACCGGGTCCGTGTAAACGGTCGGCATGTACATGTGGTTGTAGATCGTGAACGCTTTCGCACCCCAACGCAGCGTCGCATCGAAATACGGTGATTTTCTTACTCGCGGACCGATGGCGATCTGCAGACCCGGCATCTTTTGCGTCATGACTCGTGCTTGTAATCGTTGTTCAAACAGGGATTTCCATGTCTCACGCGGCGCTGGCCTCGTCCGGCTCGTAGCCCAGATTCGGCGACAGCCAGCGTTCGGCTTCGCTGAGAGAAAGGTTCTTGCGAGCAGCAAATGCTTCCACCTGATCGCGGGAAACCTGGCCTACGGCGAAATATTTCGCGTCGGGATGCGAGAAATAGAACCCGCTGACGGCAGCCGTCGGAAACATCGCGAAGGATTCCGTCAGTTTCAATCCGATTGATTTCTCGACGTCGAGCAAGTCCCAGAGTTTGCGCTTCTCCGTGTGATCCGGACAGGCCGGATATCCCGGTGCCGGACGAATTCCGCGATACTTTTCGGCGACCAGTTCTTCGTTACTCAATTTTTCGCCGCGATCGTAGCCCCAGTGATCCTTGCGAACCGCTTCGTGCAGGTATTCTGCCAGGGCTTCCGCAAGCCGGTCAGCCAGCGCTTTCAGCATGATGCTGCTGTAATCGTCGTGCGCCTTCTCGAATCGACTGACGTGCTCATCGATACCGTAACCCGCCGACACGGCGAACGCACCGATGTAATCCTCGACGCCAAGGTCCGCAGGCGCAATGTAGTCCGCGAGGCAATGATGTGCGTGCCCCGCGGGTTTGCTCTTCTGCTGGCGCAGATGGCAAAGACGCAGCACTTCTTCGTTTCGGCGCTGGTCACTGAATACGCGAATATCGTCGTCGTCGACAGAAGCAGCGGGAAAGAACCCGAATACGGCTCTCGCCTCCAGCCACTTCTCCCGAATTATCCGGTCCAGCATCGCCGACGCGTCGCTGAACAGGCTGCGCGCAGCCGCTCCGACCTTTGCGTCGCTGAGAATGTCCGGATACTTTCCGTGGAACTCCCAGGCATTGAAAAACGGCATCCAGTCGATGTAATCGCTGAGCAAAGCCAGATCGACGTTGGCCAGAACCTTGCGGCCGGTAAAGCGCGGTTTCGGTGGCTCGTAGTCATTCCAGTCGCATAGATGCTTGTTCTTGCGCGCGTCATCCAAAGACAACCGGGGCGCGAGACGGTCCTTGCTGGCATGTCGATCGCGGCGGCGCTGATTTTCCTGGCGCGTCCTGGCGGTCAACTCCTTGCGACTCGCCGGTTGAACCAACGCCTGCGCGACGCCGACCGAGCGCGATGCGTCCTTCACATAGATCACCGGGCCATCGTAGTTCGGTTCGATCTTGACGGCCGTGTGAGCGGGAGAAGTCGTTGCACCGCCAATCAGCAAGGGCAATTCGAATTTCAGTCGCTGCATCTCCTTCGCGACATGCACCATCTCGTCCAGCGACGGTGTAATCAGGCCGGACAGCCCGATAATTTGCGCATTCTCGGCTCGTGCCGTCTGCAGGATTTTTTCGCAGGACACCATGACACCGAGATCGATCACTTCGAAGTTATTGCATTGCAGGACCACGCCGACAATATTCTTGCCGATATCGTGCACATCGCCCTTGACCGTCGCCATGACGATCTTGCCGTTCGTCTCGATAGCGCCGCCCTTCTCCGCCTCGATGAACGGCACCAGGTGTCCGACTGCTTTTTTCATGACCCGTGCCGACTTGACAACCTGCGGCAGGAACATCTTGCCGGCACCGAAAAGATCGCCAACGACGTTCATGCCGGCCATCAGCGGACCCTCGATGACGTCGAGTGGTTTCGCCGCGGCCAGCCGCGCTTCTTCCGTGTCTTCGATAACGAATTCATCGATGCCGGCCACCAGCGCGTGTTCGAGGCGCTTGCCGACCGGCAGCTCGCGCCACGACATGTCCTGGGCGCTGGTCTTTCGCTCGCTTCCCTGTCCGCGGAATTTCCCGGCGACCGCCAGCAAGCGTTCGGTAGCATCATCGCGACGATTGAGGACTACGTCTTCGACGGCGTCCCGCAGATCGCGTGGCAAGTCCTCGTAAATGGCAAGTTGCCCTGCGTTCACGATGCCCATGTCCAGACCCGCCTCGATCGCGTGATAGAGGAACACCGAATGGATTGCCTCGCGCACGACGTTGTTGCCACGAAAAGAAAACGAAACGTTGCTAACACCACCGCTGACCAGCGAATGCGGCAGCAGCCCCTTTATCTTTCGCGTTGCCTCGATGAAGTCGTAGCCATAGCTGTTGTGCTCCTCGATGCCCGTCGCAATCGCAAAAATATTGGGGTCGAAGATAATATCCTCGGGATCGAAGCCGACCGTGTCGGTCAGCAATCGATACGCGCGCCGACAGATTTCGACTTTTCGTTCGACCGTGTCGGCTTGTCCTTTCTCATCGAATGCCATGACGATGACGGCGGCGCCGTAATCCCGGACCAGCCTGGCCTGCTCGATGAAGACCTCTTCGCCTTCTTTCATGCTGATCGAATTGACGATTGCCTTGCCCTGGACACATTTCAGCCCGGCCTCGATGACCGGCCACTTCGATGAATCGATCATTACCGGCACGCGCGCGACGTCCGGTTCGGACGCGATAAGGTTGAGGTAGGTCACCATCGCTTTTTGCGAATCGAGCATGCCCTCGTCCATGTTGACGTCGACGATTTGCGCGCCGTTTTCAACCTGCTGCCGCGCGACCTTGACCGCTTCGGCATAGTCGCCAGCTTCAATCAACTTGCGAAAGACCGCCGATCCGGTGACATTGCTGCGTTCGCCGACATTGACGAACAGGTCGTCCGGACCGATGTTCAGCGGCTCCAGTCCCGACAGCCGGCAACGCACCGGCCGCTTCGGGATCGCGCGGGTCGCTTTGCCTTCAATGACGCTAGCCAGCGCGCGGATGTGCTGCGGTGTCGTGCCGCAACAACCGCCGACCAGGTTGACCAGGCCGCTGGAGGCGAATTCGCCAATGATCTCCGCCATCTGTTGCGGCGTCTCGTCGTATTCGCCGAACTCGTTCGGCAGGCCGGCGTTCGGGTGCGCACTGACGCCGGTGTCCGCGATCCGCGAGAGCTCCGCGACGTAAGGCCTGAGGTCGGCCGCGCCCAGCGCGCAATTCAATCCGATCATGAACGGCTTTGCATGGCGCACCGAATTCCAGAACGCTTCGGTCGTTTGTCCGGACAGGGTGCGCCCGGAGGCATCGGTGATCGTTCCGGAAATCATCACCGGCAACTCGAAACCCAGATCGGCAAAACTTCGCCGGATAGCGAATATCGCCGCTTTCGCATTCAGCGTGTCGAATATGGTTTCGACCATCAGGAAATCGGCGCCGCCTTGAACCAGTGCCAGCGTCGCTTCGCGGTAGGTCTGAACGAGCATGTCGAAGCTAATGTTTCTGAAACCCGGGTCGTTAACGTCCGGCGAGATGGACGCCGTGCGATTGCTGGGGCCGAGTACGCCGGCAACGAAGCGTGGCCGGCCAGTCTTTGCAGCGAACTCGTCCGCCGCGTCGCGCGCGATTTTCGCCGCCGCGCGGTTCAGCTCCCCGACCAGGTCTTCCATGCCGTAGTCGCCCATCGACGGCGCATTGGAATTGAATGTATTGGTTTCGATGATGTCGCTGCCTGCTTCCAGGAACTGGCGATGAATGCCCTGGATGATCTGCGGGCGGGTGATCGACAGCAGGTCGTTGTTGCCGCGCAGGTCGCGCTGCCAGTCGCGGAAACGTTCGCCGCGAAAGTCGTCTTCGGTCAGTTTGTGCGCCTGGATCATCGTGCCCATGGCGCCATCGAGTAGCAGTATTCTTTCCGACAGGCCCTTACTCAGGGCCGCTATTCGAGTGTTTCGGTCCATAACCCGTCGTCTCAGGCCGCCGCCTGTCGTGGCCGGACACCCAGCGCATGACAGATCGCATAGGTGAGTTCGGAACGATTCAGGGTATAGAAATGAAATTCGTCGATGCCTTCCTTTCTCAGGCGCCGAACCTGTTCGATTGCGACGCTCGCCGCTATCAGCTTGCGCGTCTCTGCGTCATCATCCAGGCCGTCGAAACGCTCGTGCAGCCACTCGGGAACGCTGGCACCGCACTGTTGCGCAAATCGCTGCAGTTGCGGAAAACGCGTGATCGGCAGAATGCCGGGTACGATAATCGAATCGATGCCGGCGCGCGCGCAGCGATCGCGAAATCTCAGGTACAGATTCACGTCGAAGAAAAACTGCGTAATGGCGCGGCTTGCGCCGGCGTCGATCTTTCGCTTCAGGTTGTCGAGATCGGCCTCGGCCGATCGTGCGGCAGGATGGACTTCCGGATACGCCGCAACCGAAATGTCGAAGTCAGCCACTTTTTTGAGACCCGCGACCAGCTCCGACGCGTAGGCATAGCCATCGTTGCGAGGTTCGTAGTCCGGCTTGTCTTTTGGCGGATCGCCGCGCAGTGCCACCAGGTGACGCACACCCATGTCCCAGTAATTGCGCGCAATGTCATCGATTTCCGCACGACTCGCTCCTATGCAGGTGAGGTGCGGAGCTGCCGTGAGGCTGGTCTCGGTCAGAATTCGTTGCACGGCGTTGTGCGTGCGCTCGCGCGTCGATCCGTCCGCCCCGTAAGTAACGGAAACGAATCGCGGCGTCAGAACGGCGAGACGCTCGATCGACTCCCACAGTGTCTTTTCCATCGCCTCGGTATTCGGCGGAAAGAATTCGAACGACACCTTGGTGGAAAAAGACGTTTTTGCTTTTGCTTCGACTGGCATTCGAGCGCCTCGTTTTTGGTTCTGGTTTTATCAGGCCGCGGCGTCGCGACTTTGTGAAAGCGTGGCGACAGACAGAAGCCATTGCGGGTTGCGCCGCGGCACAACGCGGGCCGGTGAGAGACGCAGCCCGGCAGATGCGCCCCATCCTGCGATCTTGCGGCGCAATTCATCGCCAGGATCTGCGGCCAGCGCCATCAGGATGAACAGGCGGCCGTTTGCGCGCAGCAATCGTGCTGCTTCCCGGAGCACGGCAACCGGCCGGGCCGCGCTGCCCAGCACATCGTCCAGGATGATCGTGTCGAATTCCGCATCGGAGAATGGCAACTGGTACATGTCCCCCTGCCGGAGAACGCAATTCGGCAAACCTGCCAACATCAGCTCCGCGCGCGCCAGCTGTCGCGTATCGGCATCGATGTCGACCCCAACTACCCTGTGCGCTCGTCCGGCAAGCAGTTTCAGCATGCTGCCCCGGCCACAGCCGACATCCAGGAGATCGCCTATCGGCGCGGTTACGGTCAGCTCGAGAATGGCGCGATGAATGGCTCTGTCGACGACCTCCTCCGGCAACTCTGCTTCGTCTCCGCTCACCAGGGCACCGCGCATCTGGCGCAAGCGCAGGCGATCGCGGCGGAAGCTTTCGTCGTCCTGCGGGATCAGCGCAAGAAGCTGCCGCGCACTGCCGCCCTGGCGCTGCGGCAGGCTGTAGTAGACGCGCTTGCCATCGCGAAAACGGGTCAGCAGGCCGGCATCACAAAGCTGCTTCAGGTGCTGCGAGGTGCGCGGCTGGCTGAGGCCCGCGATTTTGGCCAGTTCGGACACGCTGCACTCGCCCTGCCCGCACAGTGCAACGAGGCGCATGCGCACCGCGTCGCCCAGCGTGCGCAGCTGCAGCAGCAGATCCTCGGTTGCTTTTTCCATAAATATATAAATATATCTTTATATTTAAGGCGCATAGCCTAGCACAAGCCTGCTTTGGAGAGCCAGCGTCAAGCGCAAACGACGGCAACATACCGGGCGCGACGCCGGCTTCTCTGGGTTCCGGTTGCCGCGGCAAAAAAATTGGTCGCCTGCAATGCAGGCTCCTACAGGGATCCAAATTTCCTTGTCGGGCAGGGATTCGTGCTAGTGAACGGTGTCGGAGGCAGGGCCCGGAGCGTCTGCGAAAAGTCTCGCGATATCAACGGCATCGAAGCGACGCGTGCGTCCACAGTACTCGCAGGTCACCTCGACCCGACCCTGCTCCCGGCACGCCGACCGGGTGTCGCTTTCGCCGAGCAGGCGCAACACTTCCGCAGCCCGCTTGCGGGAACATCGGCAATGAAATGCCAGCGAGCGCGGCGAGAAGACGCGCAGGTCGTCCTCGACGAACAGTTTGCGCAACAGATCGGCGCCGACACCGTCTCCGAGGTCGGCGCTGCGCAACGTGGCAGCGAGGAAACCCAGCCGTCGCCAGTCATCGACGGGCAGCTCGTCTTGCCCCGGCATTTGTTGCAGCAGGATGCCGCCACAATTCGCGGCTTCACTGACCAGCTGCAGGTGACTCGGGATCTGCGCCGACCGCAGGTAGTAATTTTCGAGGCTGTCCGCGAGCGCGTCGCCGCACACCTCGACTATGCCCTGGTAGGGCCGCTCCATCGCTCCGGCATCGACCGTGATGGCGCAGCGAGCGTTCGACACCAGGTCCGGGAATGCGGCATCGGCAGGAACGCCCGGCGCGCTCGCCATGCCCCTGAGCTGCAGCTCGCTGGTGCATTGCATTACCAGCATGGACAACGGTCCGTCGCCGTTGATCTGCAAAGTAATGGTGCCGTCGAATTTCAGGCTTTGTGCGATAAGGCCGGTTGCCGCCGCCGAATGCCCCAGCACCTCGAGCACCGGAGGCGGGTATTCGTGGCCGAGCTGCATTCTTTGCCAGGCACTTTGCAACTGGATCAGTGCGCCGCGAACAGGCAAGGACTCGAATACGAACGGAATGACGGCGTCGGAATGCGATTGCATGCGATCAGGACTCTTGCAATTTTTGCCTGAGTATTTCGTTGACCTGCTCCGGATTGGCCTTGCCGCGGCTCTCCTTCATGACCTGCCCGACAAAAAAACCGATGAGCTTGTCTTTGCCTGACTGGTATTCGGCGACCTGCTCGGGGTGCGCCGCGATCACCTTGGCGACGATGGCTTCTATCGCGGAGCTGTCCGAAATCTGGCGCAGGCCCTTCGCGTCTATGATGCTATCGGCACTGCCCTCGCCGGCCCACATTGCCTCGAACACTTCCTTGGCTATCTTGCCGCTGATCGTCTGATCCGTCAGGCGATCCAGCAAACCGGCGAGTTGTGCGGGCGGAATCCTGCTCTGTTCAATGTCCAGACCGTCGCGGTTGAGCGCGGCCGACAATTCTCCGATGGCCCAATTCGCGGCGATCTGCGCCGTTGCCGCTGTTTCGCCGGCCAGCATCTCGAAATAGTCGGCGAGGGCCCGGCTGACGATCAGGATCTCGGCATCGTCGGGCCTAATTCCGTATTGATCGGTGAATCTCAGTTTCTTCGCATCAGGCAACTCGGGCAGAGTTTGCCGAACGTGCTCGATGTAGTCCGCCGCAATCTCGACGGGCAGCAGATCCGGATCGGGAAAGTAACGATAGTCGTTCGCCTCTTCCTTGCTGCGCATCGGGCGCGTCTCGTCCCGCAGCGAATCGTAAAGTCGCGTTTCCTGAGTGACCTTTCCACCGTCCTCCAGCAACTCGATCTGCCGTGCAATTTCGAAATTGATTGCTTTCTCGACGAAACGAAATGAATTGAGGTTCTTCAATTCCGTTCGCGTTCCCAGTTTCTGCTGACCGGCCGGGCGCACCGATACGTTGGCATCGCAGCGAAACGAGCCTTCCTGCATGTTGCCGTCCGAGATTTCGAGATAGCGGACGATCGAATGGATCTTGCGCATGTAGGCAACGGCTTCTGCGGCCGAACGCATGTCCGGTTCGGACACTATTTCGAGCAACGGCGTTCCGGCGCGGTTGAGGTCGATCCCGGAGAACTGGCCAAAGCCCTCGTGAACGGACTTGCCGGCGTCCTCTTCGAGGTGCGCGCGGGTGATGCCGATGCGTTTGTCGCTGCCGTCGTCCAGCCGGATCACCAGTTCGCCTCCGGCGACAATGGGCAGTTCGTATTGGCTGATCTGGTAGCCCTTCGGCAGATCCGGATAAAAGTAATTCTTGCGCGCAAACACCGAGCGCGGCGAAATGCTCGCATTGACGGCAAGGCCGAATTTGCAGGCCATGCGAACGACTTCCTCGTTCAGGACCGGCAAAACGCCGGGATAGCCGAGGTCGACAAGGCAGGCCTGCACGTTGGCATCTGCCCCATAGGCCGTTGATGCACCGGAAAAAATCTTGCTTCGCGTGGCCAGCTGGCAGTGGATTTCCAGACCGATGACGACTTCCCAGCCGGATTTCATGCGAAGGCCTCCGGACCCTGCTCGTGCCAGTCGGTCAGTTGCTGGTACTGGTGCGCGCAGGCGAGCAGTTTCTGCTCCGCGAAATGCGCGCCGACCAGTTGCAGGCCGACCGGCAGCTTGCCGGCAAAGCCGCAGGGAATGGAAATGCCCGGCAGACCCGCCAGGTTGGCGCCAATGGTGTAGATGTCGTTCAGGTACATCGTGATCGGATCGTCGGTTTTGGCGCCGATCGCGAATGCCGGGGTCGGTGCCGTCGGCCCGGCGATGACATCGACCGTTGCAAACGCGTTGCGGAAATCTTCGCTGATCAGTTGCCGCACTTTCTGTGCCTGCAGGTAGTACGCGTCGTAGTAGCCTGCGGACAGCACATAGGTGCCGGTCATGATGCGGCGTTTGACTTCGGCGCCGAACCCTTCGCCACGACTGCGGCAGTAAAGGTCCATCAGGTCTTTGGGATCTTCCGCACGGTAACCGAATCGCACACCGTCGAACCGCGACAGGTTGGACGAGCATTCCGCCGGCGCCACGACGTAGTACGTCGGTACCGACAAATCGAGGTTCGGCAGATCGACTTCGGTGAGCACGGCGCCCTGCGCTTCCAGCGCCGCCAGTGCTTCGCGCACGGCAGTCGCGCACTGTGGATCCAGCCCGGCGTCGAAATGTTGCCGCACGATACCAATCTTCAATCCTTTGACCGGCGCAGCGAGTCCGGCGACGTAGTCCGGCACCGGGTGATTGACCGAGGTCGAGTCGCGTGGATCGAAGCCGGCCATGACCGATAACAGCATCGCCGCATCTTCGGCGCTGCGCGTTATGACGCCGGCCTGGTCGAGGCTGGAGGCGAACGCGACCATGCCGTAGCGCGATACGCGGCCGTAAGTCGGCTTGATGCCAACGGTACCGGTCAGGGCGGCCGGCTGGCGGATGGAGCCACCGGTATCCGTGCCGCTGGCAGCGGGCACGATCCGGGCAGCCACGGCGGCGGCCGAGCCGCCGGATGAACCGCCGGGTGACAGCGAGGTATCCCAGGGATTCTTCACGGCTCCGAAATAGCTGGTCTCGTTCGACGAACCCATGGCGAATTCGTCCATGTTGGTCTTACCCAGCATGATGGCCCCGGCATCCTGCAGCCGCTCGACGACAGCGGCATCGTAAGGCGATACGAAATTTTCCAGCATGCGCGATCCGCAGGTCGTGAGTACGCCGCGTGTGCAGAACAAATCCTTGTGAACAATCGGCAGGCCGTTCAGCTTGCCGGCTTTTCCGGACGCACGCGCCTTGTCCGCTTTTGCCGCCGAGGCCAGTGCCGCATCGGCGGTGACGCTGATAAATGCATTCAGGTCCTTGCCGATGGTTTCCACCCGCGCGAGCAGATGGCGGGTCAGTTCGGTGGCCGTGAAATCGCCACCGGACAGGCCCCTCGCCATCGCCGCCAGGGTAAGGCTGTGCAATGTGTGGGTTTCGTCGGCCATGCTCTACTCGATGACTTTCGGAACCAGGTAAAAACCATCCTGGACCGCGCCAGCATTGGCCTGCAGGGTTTCCCGTTCGTTCTTTTCGGTGACCTGATCCGGCCGCAGGCGCTGCGCCTGGTCCAGCGGATGGGCCATGGGCAACACGTTGCTGGTGGGGGCGCTCTGCAGCTGATCGACGAAATCGACGATGCGCGACAATTTCGCGACGACGTCATCGAATTCCTGCTTCGCAAGGCTCAAGCGCGCGAGCGTAGCGATATGCTGTACCTGATCCTTTGTTAGCGACACGAGAAATTCCGGATGGGCGTGCCCGGCAGGGTGTCGGGCGCAATTTGCGGCAGCAATGATACACGCCGTCTTGCTCATTGTCGTGCGCATTGTTAGATTACGTCGTTGATTTTCCTCGGGACTCCACCCCCACATGTTCAAGACCATTATGGGTTATTTCTCGAACGATCTTTCGATCGATCTCGGGACCGCCAACACGCTCATCTATTCCCGCGGACACGGTATCGTGCTCGATGAACCGTCGGTGGTCGCCATCCAGGAAGATTCCGGCCGCGGCGGCCGCGTGGTTGTGGCCGTCGGCACCGAGGCAAAGAACATGCTCGGCCGTACACCGGGGAATATCACGGCCATCCGCCCGCTGAAAGACGGCGTTATCGCCGACTTCACCGTAACGGAGAAGATGCTGCAGCATTTCATTCGCAAAGCACTCGGCACGCGGTACTTCCGACCGAGCCCGCGGGTACTGATCTGCGTACCTTATGGATCGACCCAGGTTGAGCGGCGCGCCATACGAGAATCGGCCGAGGGCGCCGGCGCAAGAAAAGTTCATCTCATTCCCGAGCCCATGGCGGCAGCGATCGGTGCCGGCATGCCGGTGCACGAAGCACGAGGATCGATGGTGCTCGACATCGGCGGCGGCACATCCGAAGTCGCTGTGATTTCCCTGAATGGCATCGTATACGCAGCTTCGGTGCGCATTGGCGGCGATCGATTCGATGAAGCGATTACCAATTACGTGCGGCGCAATTACGGAATCCTCATCGGCGAGGCCACTGCTGAACGCATCAAACATGAAATTGGCTCGGCATTTCCCGGCCAGGAAGTGCGCGAATGCTCCGTCAAAGGACGCAATTTATCCGAAGGTGTGCCACGCAGTTTCACGCTGAATAGCAATGAGATCCTGGAAGCCTTGCAGGAACCATTGCAAGGCATCGTCGGCGCCGTCAAGGAGGCCCTCGAGCAGACACCGCCCGAACTCGGCTCGGACGTTGCCGACCGCGGCATCGTGCTCACCGGTGGCGGCGCGCTGTTACGTGATATCGACAAACTGCTGATGGAAGAAACCGGGCTGCCCGTCGTTATCGCCGACGATCCGCTGACCTGCGTCGCGCGAGGCGGCGGACGTGTTATCGAACTCATCGATGAACACGGCCCGGCGGTTTTCGGACTCGAATAGATTCAGGAAATTTCTGATTCGGTCGGCAGAGTCTCCTTAAGGGCCGTTATGCGCATACAATACGCTGATGGTCTCCGCCAGCTCTAATAACCAGCATCGCGCACCAAGTGGTCCGGCACTCGGCCTGCGCTTTTTGCTGCTGGCCTGCCTCAGCATCCTGCTGCTGGTTATCGACCAGCGCCAGAACTATCTCGACATTGCGCGCAAAGCCATCGGCGCGTTTGTCTATCCGCTGCATGTTGTCGTGGATGCACCCATTTCCACCTGGCTCTGGATCACCGAGTCGACAGCGACGCGAAACGAACTGCAGCTCGAGAACAGCCGCTTGCGGGCGGAAAGACTGCTGACCAACGCGCGCCTTCAGAAATACGCGGCGCTCGAGGCGGAGAATACGCGTCTGCGTGCGATGCTCGAGGCGACACCGCGCAGCAGCGATCGCATACGCGTAAGCGAAATCATGTCGGTCAGTGCCAATCCGTTTCGCCATGTCGTTGTAGTCGACAAGGGAACTCGCGACGGAGTCTTCGACGGCCAGGCGATGGTGGATGCGAATGGCGTGGTCGGCCAGGTCATCGAGGCCGGCCTGCTGTCGTCGCAGGGCATTCTCATCAGCGACCCCGATCATGCCCTGCCGGTCGAAGTGAATCGCAATGGCCTCAGAACGATTGCCGTCGGCAGCGGCGAATTCGCGCGCCTGGACCTGCCGTTTCTCGCCAACAATGCTGACATCCAGGAAGGCGACCTGCTCGTGACCTCCGGACTGGGCGGCGCGTTTCCGGCGGGATACCCGGTAGCCGTCGTCGATGCGGTAAAACGAATCCCGCAGGAACCGTTCGCTTCGGTGTCGGCGATTCCCTCCGCAGCGCTGAATCAGATTCGCGAGGTGATGTTGATCTGGCCGGGCATAGCCGCCGAGACGGACGAGACGGCGTCTGCAAGCGAAGACGCGGGAGATGTCGATGAGTAAGGATCGCTCGGCACGCCGCTTGCCGGTCGTCTTCTCCATTGTCGTTGCGCTGATGCTGAGCATGGTGCCCTTGCCCGACGTCATCGACCCGTATCGACCGGACTGGGTCGCACTGACACTTATATATTGGGCGATGACCTTGCCGCGCAGCTATAGCGTTGGTACGGCGTGGGTTGTCGGCATCGTTCTCGACATCGCCCATGGGACCTTGCTCGGACAATACGCGCTGGCAATGTGCTTCATGATCTACGTGACAGCGAAGTTTCACCTTCAGCTCAGGGTCTTTCCCCTGTCGCAGATGACGGCAACGGTCTTTGCGCTGTTGTCCCTTTACCAGTTCCTGCTGTTCTGGATCAATGGCGTCGCCGGTCTGCACACCGAGGCCGTCAGCTATTGGGGGCCGGTCCTGACCGGAACTGCATTATGGCCTTTGCTGTCGACGATCTTCGGCGGCATACGTTACCGGGTCCGGGCGAGCAGCTGATGAGCCTGTTCGCGCCGATCAAGGATCATCACTCGGAGAAGCGACTGTTCCTGGGCAGGGTCGTGATGTCTGCGGTCATCGGAACGCTGCTGCTGGGTGCCGTCGTGGCAAGGCTCGTGCAACTGCAAATCATCGAACACGAGCAATTCGCCGAGAAATCGCAAGGAAACAGGATTCGAATCGAGGCCGTTCCGCCGATTCGCGGTTTGATCTTCGATCGCAAGGGGCGTGTACTGGCGGAGAATCTTCCTGCCTACCAGCTGGAATTGATTCCGGAGCAGGTACCGGATCTCGACGACACGCTGGCGAGGCTTGCCAGGCTCGACCTGATCGAAGAATCGGACATCGAACGCATTACGAAACTCAGCCGGTCCGGGCCGCGATTCAAACCAGTCACATTGCGATTTCGACTGACCGATGACGAAATTGCCAATTTCGCCTTGCAGCGGCCGCGATTCCAGGGCGTCGATTTTCAGCCACGGCTGATCCGTCATTATCCGCACGGCGAAAACGCGGCCCATGTCATCGGTTACGTCGGCGCGATCACGACCGAAGACCTCAATCGCCTTTCTGTAACGAGTTATGCGGGAACGGCGCATACCGGCAAGTCCGGTGTCGAACTGAAGAACGAACAGGTGCTGCACGGCAATGCAGGGCATCAACAGATCGTTACCAATGCGCGCGGTCGCCAGGTACCAGCCGACCCGCGAGGCCTGACGCAGACATTGTCGCCTCGCGTGCCGGGTGAGCCTGGCGACAACGTCTATCTCACGCTGGATATCGATTTGCAGATCATCGCCAACAAGGCGCTTGCGGGGATGCGCGGATCGGTGGTCGCGATTGATCCGCAGAACGGCGACCTGCTGGCGCTGGTCAGTTCACCGGCCTTCGACCCCAACCAGTTCGCGGTTGGCATGAGCTCGGAGGAATTCAATTCGTTGCAGTACAACCTGGATCGGCCGCTGTTCAATCGGGCTGTGCGTGGCAGCTACCCGCCGGGATCGACCATCAAGCCGATGCTGTCCCTGGCAGCACTGGAAACCGGTGCAACCAACCTGACCCGTCGCACTTTCTGCCCCGGCTATTACAGCCTGCCCGGCAGCTCGCACCGTTACCGCGACTGGAAACCGGAGGGACACGGTTCGATGGATCTGCACGATGCAATCGAACAGTCCTGCGACGTCTATTTTTACCAGATAAGCCGTGACATCGGCATCGATCGCATGCATTTCTACCTCGACCAGTTCGGTCTGGGTCGTCTCACCGGCATCGACCTCACCGGCGAACGCGAGGGCCTGTTGCCGTCGACCGAATGGAAACGCGGCGCGTTTCGCGAACGTGCGGACCAGGTCTGGTTTCCGGGCGAGACAGTCATCGCCTCGATCGGCCAGGGATACATGCTGGCGACGCCGCTGCAACTGGCGAACGCCGCTGCCGCCATGGCGATGCGCGGCCGGCGTTTCGAACCGCACGTCGTCGCTGCGATCGAGGACGCAATTACCGGCAGGAAAACCCTGGTTGCGCCGACTCCGATTGAGCCGGTCAAGGTCGAGAACGAATTTTACTGGGACAGCGTGATCGAAGCGATGCACGATGTCATGCAGGGCGCCCGTGGCACGGCGCGCGCTGCCGGCCAGGGCGCGCCGTACAGCATGGCAGGCAAGAGTGGAACCGCGCAGGTGTTTTCCGTGGCCCAGGACGAAGAATACGATGAAGAAAAGGTCGAGGAACGCCTGCGGGACCATGCGCTGTTCATTGCCTTTGCGCCTCTGGAGGATCCGCAAATCGCAGTAGCGGTCGTCGTCGAAAACGGCGCCAGCGGCAGCCGCGTTGCCGCACCGATCGCGCGCGCTTTGATGGATCATCACCTGGGATTTTCTTCCAATGCGCTTTAGCGACACCCAGGGACTATTCGAGCGCAACGAAGCGCCACTGAGCAACGTCGCGCGCATGATGCGCAAGCTCAACCTCGATGGCCCGCTGCTCGGCGGGTTGCTTCTTATAAGTGGCTTCGGGCTGGTCGTGCTTTACAGCGCCGTCGGAGCGAATACCGAGCTGTGGATTCAACAGTGCATTCGCCTGGGCATTGCGCTGACTACCATGTTCCTCGTGGCGCAGCTTCCACCGGACCTGATGCGTCGGTGGGCACCGTGGGGATACTTTGCCGGCCTGGGCTTGCTAATAATGGTATTGGTTCTCGGAGAAGTCGGCAAAGGCGCGCAACGCTGGCTCGATTTGGGCATTCGCTTTCAGCCTTCTGAAATCATGAAGCTTGCGGTGCCTATGATGGCCGCCTGGTATCTGCACGAAAGGCAGCTTCCACCGAAGCTTGGGCCGCTGCTGCTGATTGCGATTGTAATCCTGGTGCCAACTGCACTGATTGCCAGTCAACCGGATCTCGGTACCGCGCTGCTCATTGCCGCAGCGGGGGTGCTGGTAATTGTCCTCGCCGGCATGTCGATCCGACTGATGATCTTGCTGGTGCTGCTGTCAATTCCTGCCGCCTATGCGTTGTGGAATTACTTCATGCAGGAATACCAGAAACAGCGCGTGCTGACCCTGCTGAATCCGGATACCGATCCGCTGGGCGCCGGCTACAACATCATCCAGTCGAAGATAGCGATCGGTTCTGGCGGGCTTTTCGGCAAGGGCTGGACCAATGGCAGCCAGGCCCAGCTCGAGTTCCTGCCGGAGCGAAGCACGGATTTCATCTTTGCGGTAATGGGTGAAGAGATGGGGCTGCTCGGATTGCTGAGCCTGCTGGGCCTGTACATGTTTGTCGTCGCGAGGGGTCTTTACATTGCAACCCAGGCTCGGGACTCCTTTTCGCGCCTGCTTGCCGGCAGCATCAGCCTGACCTTCTTTGTCTATGTATTCATCAATACTGCCATGGTCACCGGGCTGGTGCCGGTCGTCGGCGTGCCTCTGCCACTGGTCAGTTTCGGCGGTACGTCCATGGTGACCATCATGGCCGGATTCGGTATTCTCATGTCTATCCACACTCACCGTAAGTTGTTGCCTCATTGAATAGAAATTCTTCGCGTGCCCGAACTTTCGCCATCCGGTCAGTTGCGCTGGCAATTGCCCTCCTGATGACGATTCCCGCTGCACATGCCGTCGACGTGACGCGCAAGGATGTCCGGAAATTTGTCGACGCGATGGTGAAAGACCACAACTACGATCGTGCGGCGCTCGAGGCGACGCTGCGCGACGCTGAAACACAACAGTCAATCCTGGACGCGATCAGCAAGCCCGCGGAAAAAACCAAAACCTGGCAGGAATATCGGGCGATTTTCCTGACTGAGCAGCGCATCAAGGCCGGTGCCGATTTCTGGCGTGAAAACGAGGAATCACTGAAGCGCATCAGCGCCGAAACCGGCGTGCCATGCGAGATGCTGGTCGGCATTATCGGAGTCGAGACCTATTTCGGCAGAATAACCGGCAAGTACCGCGTTATCGATGCATTGACGACGCTGGCGTTCGACTACCCTCCGCGCTCCACTTTTTTCCGCAAGGAGCTGGAACAGTTTCTGCTGCTGGTTCGCGAGGAAGAGATGCAGGCCGCCGACGCGACCGGGTCTTATGCCGGCGCAATGGGACGGCCGCAATTCATGCCGTCCAGTTATCGTGCCTACGCAGTTGATGCCAGTACGGATGGCAAGCGCGACATCTGGAGTAACTGGGATGATGTGATCGGCAGCGTGGCCAACTACTTCGTCGCACATGGCTGGAAGAGCGACGACCAGGTCGTGGCGGAAGCATTCCTGACGAAGTCCTGGACTGACGCACCACCGAAAAACATCCTTTCACCGGAGAATACGGTCAAGTCGCTCAGCGGCAAGGGAGTGATGTTTGTAACCGAGCTGCCCGAAGATGCCAAGACGCAACTTATCCGTCTGGACGGGGCGGACGGCGATGAGTACTGGGTCGGGTTTCATAATTTCTTCGTTATCACGCGCTACAACCGCAGCGTGATGTACGCTCTAGCCGCGCATCAACTGGGCCAGGAAATCGCGCTTGAGGTCCGTGGCGGTGCGGGCTGAGCGGCTGCGAAGGGAATCGCCTGCGTGGCCACGGCTGTCGCTACCCATTGCACGACCCTCTCTCTGCCTCGCCGTCTTAGCGCTACTCGTTTCCGCTTGCGCGAGCCGCCCGCTCACTGACAGCGCACCGCGCGGTTCCGCTATCCCGAAGCAGCTGCCGGGCGATCCGACACCGAGGCAGGAACCGAGAAGCCGTTACGGCAATCCGCCTGTTTACGAGGTATACGGTGTTCGCTACCGGGTCATGAATACGAGTTACGGTTACCAGGAACGTGGTGTCGCTTCCTGGTACGGAAAAAAATTCCACGGTCGGCCAACCTCAAGCCAGGAGCCGTATGACATGTTCGCAATGACGGCGGCGCACAAGACTCTGCCATTGCCCACCTATGTCGAGGTACGCAATCTTCGCAACAACAAGACGGTCATCGTGCGCGTCAATGATCGCGGTCCGTTTGTCGACAACCGAATTATCGACCTTTCGTATTCTGCCGCGGAAAAACTTGACCTGATCCGCGACGGAACCGGCCTGGTCGAGGTGACTGCTATCAGCTTCGACCCGCAGCCGGCCGGCAACCAGACGCTGCGCGCTGAAGTACCTCCGCCGCCGCGCAATCAGTCCGCGACTGTTTCGCAGCCATCGGAACGAGCGGCAGATCGCCCTGCGGATCAATCGGCAGAAGCAAGAATTTTCGTACAGGTTGGCGCCTTTGGCGATCCGGACAACGCTCGTCGGCGTTATTCGCAACTGCGCGACAGCGGCGTTACACGTGCATTTGTCATGGAAGACAGCAGCCGCTCGCCGATTCTCTACCGCGTGCGCATCGGACCCATAGCTGACGTCGACCAGTACGACGCTCTGGTCGTGCACCTGCGAAAAATCGGCATTACCGAGTCCCACATCGTCACCGACTGAGCCGCCGGCCCGCCGTGGCAACTTTTTCCGCAAGAGACGCTACAATACGCGCCTTCCATTCGCAGCGTCATTGGGCCCATGCAGTACACTAATCGTAAATATTTGTTTTTATTCGTTTTATTTCTCTATTCTTCGCATACCTTCGGTGCCGGCCAGGCGACACCGCCGCCGTCGCCACCGGTCATCGGCGCCAAGAGCTACCTGCTTATCGACAGCGATACGGGACAGGAACTGGCTGCGCTTGCCGCCGACGAAAGACTGGCGCCGGCAAGCCTGACCAAACTCATGACCGCGTACGCGATCTTCAAGGCGCTGGCGGAAAACCAGGTCAGCCTCGACGACCAGGTTACCGTTAGCGAGAACGCCTGGCGCACACCCGGATCCAGGATGTTCATCGAAGTCGGAAGCCGGGTTTCTGTACGCGATCTCCTGCAGGGCATGATCGTGCAGTCCGGCAACGATGCGAGCGTCGCCCTTGCCGAGCACGTTGCCGGTACCGAGTCGGTCTTCGCCGAGGTGATGAATCGTTACTCGGTGACACTTGGACTTCGATCAAGTCACTTCATGAATGCAACCGGACTGCCTCATGACGATCATTACACGACAGCCCGTGATCTCGGCAGCATTGCCAGGGCCATCGTTCGCGAATTTCCCGAATACTATCGCTGGTATTCGCAAAAGGAATTCGATTACAACAACATCAAGCAGCCGAATCGCAACTCGCTGCTGTGGCGAGATTCCAGCGTCGACGGTATGAAGACCGGCTTCACCGATGACGCCGGATACTGCCTCATATCGTCGGCGAAACGGGACGGCATGCGAATCATCTCGGTTGTGCTCGGCACCTCCAGCGCCAAGGCGCGCATCGACGGCAGCCAGGCACTTCTCAACTACGGATTCCGTTTTTTCGAAACCCGCCTCTTATTCAAGGCCGGTGAAACCGTGACGCAGGCGAAAATCTGGAAAGGATCGAACGAGTTCACGAACCTGGGGCTCGAAAGCGATGTCTACGTAACTGTGCCTCGCGGCAGTTACGAAGAACTGGAATCGGTTCTGAACATCCCCGCCGTGTTGCTGGCACCGGTCGCGGAAGGTCAGCCGGTTGCCGAATTGCAGGTAAGCCTGAACGGCAACAGCCTGATCAACGAGCCATTGCGGGCGCTCGAGGAAAATCCCAGCGGGTCCCTGTGGCAACGTACGCGCGACGGCGTAAAACTCTGGTTCGAATAGGAGTCAGTCGATGAACACATCCACCGGAGAGCAAAGCCTGCTCGAATTCCCGTGCAAATTTCCGGTCAAGATGATGGGCCGGAAGGACAGCAGCTTTCGCGCTGTCGCGCTGCGGATCATTGAGCGACATGCTGGCGCGATAGGCGAAGACGCAGTACGCGTGGTGCCTAGCAGCGCCGGTAATTTTGTTTCCATCACGGTGACTATCGAAGCTTCGAGCCAGACACAACTCGACGACATTTACCGCGACCTTAGCGCCAACGACGAGATCCTGGTGGCGTTGTGAGTCTGCCGGCTCAACGGAATTCACGAATGGACGCAGTTCTTGTGCGTTCGATGGGGCGGCAGGACTACGAGCCCTTGTGGCGATCGATGCAGCGTTTTACCGAGGAGCGCGATGCGACAACCGCCGACGAGATCTGGTTCACCGAGCACCCTCCCGTGTTTACGCTCGGGATGAATGCCAGTTCGGCACACCTGCTTGCGCCGGGGGATATCCCGGTGATTCAAATAGACCGCGGTGGCCAGGTGACCTATCACGGCCCCGGGCAACTGATGATCTACCCGCTCATCGATCTGAAACGCGCGGTCCTTGGAGTCCGCCACCTGGTTACGGCTCTGGAACAGTCGGCTGTCAGAACTGCTGCGGATTACGGATTGGAAGCGGCCAGCCGGGCCGATGCGCCCGGCGTGTACGTATCGGGACGGAAGTTGGCGAGCGTGGGGCTGAGAGTGCGCCGCGGCGCCAGTTTTCACGGAATGGCTTTCAACGTTGCCATGGACCTCGAGCCGTTTTCCCGTATAAATCCCTGCGGTTTCAGCGACCTGCAGGTGACCGACCTGAGAAATCTCGGCGTCGCGACAAGTCTTGCCGAGGTTCAGCAGAAAATCCTGCAACATCTGCAGGAATTGCTCTGGACGCTCTAGCCAGCCAGTGAGCTGTTGATTCTTGCAAGGCGTTGTGGCGTTCCGACATCTTCCCACAGCCCCTCGAACAGGCTGCCCGACACGGCGCCCTGATCTGCGGCTTCGCGCAACAGCGGTGCAAGCGGAAATCGACCGGGCTTGCAGTCCGCGAAAAACTGCGGCCGGTAGCAGGCAATGCCACTGAAGGTCAGCGATGGATCAGGCGAATTGCTGACCTTGCCATCACGCAGATCGAAATCGCCGACTTTCTTATGTTGCGGCCGCGGCACGAGAACCAGGTGCGCGCTGCTGTCAGCGGCAATCACATCGTCACCTATTCGATAATCTGTATAAATGTCGGCGTTTACTACCCAGAAGGGTTCGCTGCCAAGCAAGGGCAATGCTCGCTGGATGCCGCCGCCGGTTTCCAGTACGTTTTCGTATTCCGGGCTGTACACAACGTGCAGACCAAACGCCCGTCCGGCCCCGACCCGATCGACAATCTGCTCGCCACACCAGCCAAGATTGATGACGACCGTCGTAGCACCGGCCGCTGAAAGCATTTGCAGATGGCGTTCCAGCAGGCTGACGCCCGCTACTTCGACGAGAGCCTTTGGCAGCTTGTCGGTCACGGGGCGCATGCGCTCACCTCTGCCAGCCGCAAGAATCATGGCGATCATTGCGGGCGTACCCGCAGTTCTGGCAATACGCGCTCACTGATTACCTTTGCCAGAAAACCAAGCTCTGCGTATCGCGCTGCGATCTCGACGACGTAATTCAGCGTTCGCGGAATATCACGCATGTAGGATGGTTTTCCATCGCGGTGATTGAGCCTGGCAAATATGCCGGCGGCCTTCAGTTGCCGCTGCACGCCCATCAGCTCGAAGCAGCGCAGGAACTGTTGCCGCGACATCGCCTTGCCTTCTTCCGATTCGCTGCGAAACGACAGTGCCCATTCTTTGACCTGCTGTGCCGGCCAGCTGATGTAGCAATCCTTCAGCAGCGAAACGAGATCGTAGGTCAGAGGACCTTCGACAGCGTCCTGGAAATCCAGAATGCCCGGATTGTTATCTGCAACGACCATCAGATTGCGCGAATGATAATCGCGGTGCACGAACACCTTGGGCTGATTCCGCGCGGAACTCACGAGCAGATCGCAGCTTCGTTGCCACTCGCCGGACTCGGCACTGTCAAAACGGAGGTCGAGATGTTTCTCGCATAGCCAGTCCCTGAACAGGCTCAATTCGAAGCGCAGCAGCTTTTCGTCGTACGGCGGGAGCTGCCGCTGGAATTCGCCGCCCCTGGCCTGCAGGATTGCCAGTGCGCGAAGGGCGTCCGCGTAGAGTGGTCCGGCCCGGGCAGGCTGCTCGCGCAGTGCAGCCAGGTACTGTGTCGATCCGAGGTCGCTCAACAGCAGGAAGCCGCTGGCCACGTTTGTTCGCAAGATCCGTGGCCCGTTAAGCCGCATTTGCTGCAGGAAGGCCGCGATTTGCATGAACGGCCCGCAATCTTCCTTACCGGGCGGGGCATCCATGACCACATACGTCCCGTCGGACGAATTGACCCGGAAATAGCGCCTGAAGCTGGCGTCGCCGGATGCCGGCCTCAGGCTCGAAACGTCGAACCCGCCAAGGTCCTGCAACCACGACTGGAGTTCGATGAACCGTTCGTCTGCCTGCGAGTCTGCTGTATCCATGCATTCAATTCGTTGAAGGGTCCCGAGAACTGTGCGAAGGTAGCAAATCGTAATACCGGTTGACATCTTTTCCCGCTAACATCCTGTCCTGATTGCAATTTGTCAGACGAACTCCTTTTGCCAAGATTCCTTATCCCAATTTCCGGCCTCGCACTCTGGCTGACGATATCGACTGCCGGGGCACAGCAGGAGCTGGCCTGTGAGGTTCCGGCAGACCGCAGGCTGTCGGAAGGGTTTCTGCCGGCGGAAGACGGCGGCGGTGATGACCGAACGGTCGAATTCGAAGCCGGCGAGATCGAAGCCAGCCTTGGCGATAACCCTGGCGCCTCGATGAGTGGCGGCATTGTCGTCCGTCGCGGCCAGCGCGTAGCCGGCGCGGAAACGGCGAAATACATTCCGGAGACCCAATCACTGCTATTGACCGGCGCCGTTCGATTCGAGGACCCCGATACGGAAGTCGAAAGCGAGACCGCAGAATTTTCCTACGGCACCGGGCGTATTCGCTTCGACGGTGCTGAATTTCGCCTTGGTCAAAGTAACTCGCGCGGCTCCGCCGATGTGCTCGAAATAAACCAGGAAGGCGTACTGCAACTCAATGCCGTTACCTATACGACCTGCCCGGAGGGATCGAACGACTGGTTGATCGAAGCCGGCGACATCAAACTGGATACGGCGGAAGGCACGGGTACGGCAAAACACGTCAAGTTTCGTTTTCAAGGCGTACCGGTGCTGTATACGCCGTACTTTTCCTTTCCTCTCGGCGATGCGCGGAAATCCGGCATTCTCGCACCGGCCATCGGCAGCGCCGGCCGCAGCGGCAACGAAGTCGCCATCCCGTATTACTGGAACATCCGCGAAAATTATGATGCAACGATCACGCCGCGGCTCCTGACAAGTCGCGGCTTGCAGGTGGATACCGAATTTCGTTACCTGACCGAACAGAATTCCGGCACCGCCGTCGTCGATTACCTGCCCGATGACAGCATGGTCAACAGCAGCCGATACCTGACGGCACTGCGCCATCAGACCCTGTTCGACAGTGCCTGGCGTAATATTGTCGACTTCACTGAAGTTTCGGACGCGCAGTATTTCGAAGACCTTGGTGGCTCGCTCAGTTCCTCCAGCACCACGCACCTGAATCAACGCGCCGTCTTCGACTATTATGGCGAACACTGGTCGGCGTTCGCCCAGGTGCAGAAGTATCAGACGATCGACGAATCGATAACGGCGGAAGACCAGCCCTACAAGCGCTTGCCGCAGGCTCGCGTACGGGGTATCTGGCCCGACCAGATGCTCGGGTTGCGCGTGGCTGTGGGCAGTGAGCTCGTGTACTTCGACCGGAGTGTCGGCGTAACCGGCTGGCGCTTCAACGTTACACCGGAGATCGCGTGGCCGGTAGAGCAGGCAGGCTGGTTTTTCACGCCCAGTGTGACGCTCGACCACACGCGCTACCAGCTCGACAACACGCAGGCCGGCGAGGATACCGAGCCTTCCCGAACTTTGCCGATCGCCAGCATCGACACCGGCATTATTCTCGAACGCACGATGAATTCTTCAAGCAATCGGGTCATGACGCTCGAACCGCGACTCCAGTACGCACACATCCCCTATCGCGAGCAATCCGGGCTGCCCGTCTTCGACACGATCCTGCCGGACCTGAACCTGGTGCAACTGTATCGCCGGAATCGTTTCCTTGGCGTCGATCGCATCGGTGATACCGATCAACTCAGTTTCGGCGTGACCTCGCGCATTCATGACGTCAATAACGGCGAGGAACTGGTCACCGCGACCATCGGTCAGGCCCGCTATCTCAGCGAACAGGGGGTGACGCTGCCCGGGGATCCAGCAATTAGCAACAATTCCTCGGACTACATCGCCGAGGTTCGCTTCCTGCTGAACAAGTATCTGAATTTCGACTTCGGCCACCAGTGGGGCGTTGAGGACAGCGGCACGACGCGCTCGGAAGCACGCATACAATATCGTCCTCAAGCCAACAAGATCGTTAATGTTGCGTACCGGTTTCGTCGTGATTCACTCGAACAGGGCGATGTGTCCTGGTCGTGGCCACTGACGCAAAAATGGAATTTCGTCGGCCGTTACAACTACTCGCTGCGTGACCAGGAACTGCTGGAACAGCTGGTTGGTCTTGAATACGAAAGTTGCTGCTGGGGATTGCGGCTCGTGTCCCGCCGCTACCTGACGACACGCGACGGAACCCGCGACAACTCTTTCGGTCTGCAGCTTGTATTGAAGGGTGTGAGCAGCGTCGGCACCTCTGCCGACACCATGCTGGAGCATGGTATTCTTGGCTACTCCGCGGACATGAAATAGTATTTTTATGAATGAAATCAAATACATACTGGCTGCAGTGCTGCTGATAGGCGGCGCCGCGCGGGCAGCCGAACTTTCCGAATCGGGCGAGATGCTCGACGGTATTGCCGCCGTCGTCAACGAAGGCGTGGTGCTCAAGAGCCAGCTCTACAAGGACACTGCAACAATCATCGCGCGTGCCCGGGAACAGAAGATGCAGTTGCCCCCGGAGAACATCCTTCAGGAACAGGTACTGGAACGACTGATACTGGAAGAGCTGCAATTGCAGCGTGCCGCGCGCATCGGTTTGCAGGTGTCAGACCAGATGTTGAACCAGGCAATTGCATCCGTTGCGCAACAGAACAACATTCCTTTCGAGCGCCTCCCCGAAGTGCTTGCCGAAGACGGTATCAGCTACGCCGACTACCGTCGCGATACTCGCAAGCAACTGACGCTGGATCAGCTGAGGCGTATCGAAGTAATCGGCCGCATCTCCGTCGCGCCGCGTGAGATCCAGCAGTGTCTCGACAACCTCGAAGACAACGTCGTCGTGAACTCGGAATACGACCTCGCGCACATTCTGGTTTCCATTCCGGAATCGGCAACCGGCGAGCAGATCGGTGCCGCGGAAATCGAGGCCAAGGACGTCTATCGACAACTCCTTCTTGGCGCCGATTTTTCAGAAATGGCCATTCGCCATTCGGACAGCCAGACCAGCCTCGAAGGGGGCCAGCTGGGATGGCTCAAGGGCGACCAGTTGCCGACCATGTTTTACAAGGTTGTCGGCGACCTGCAGGTCGGTGAGGTATCGGAGCCGATTCGCACAGTCAGCGGATTTCACATCGTCAGGGTTAATAACAGCCGCGGCACGGATCAACGCAGCGAAATCGAACAGGTCAGCGTACGCCACATTCTCATTACGCCAAATGAAATCATCGACGACCAGACCGCAAAACAACGCCTGGACGATGCACGTTCGCAGATTACGGAAGGCGCGGACTTTGGCGAACTTGCCAAGCTGATCTCGGACGACCCTGGTTCGGCAAACAACGGCGGCGAGATGGGTTGGACGGGGCCCGGCACGTTCGTGCCGGAATTCGAGCAGGTCGCGAACACCGCAGAAATCGGCGTCGTCTCGGAGCCGTTTCGTTCGCGCTTCGGCTGGCACATTCTCGAAGTACTGGACCGGCGCACCTACGACAACACCGAAGATCTCAAGGAAGAAACCTGCGACCTGCAGATCCGTAACAGCAAACTCGCGAACGAGTCCGAAATCTGGCAACGGCGAATTCGCGACGAGGCGTACGTCGAAATCCGCATGTAAGGGTTGCTGCCACCAGCAAACATGAAAAACCCTGCTCACAAGGTTCCGGTGGTCGTCACCGCCGGCGAGCCGGCCGGCATCGGCCCCGAGCTGTGCCTGAGCCTTGCCGATACCCCCCTGTTCGACCGGATCCTGGTGGTCGCCGACCCGCAGACCCTTCGCGAACGAGCGCGCCTGATAAAGTCGCGAGTACGAATTCGCGAATACGCCGGCAATTGCGATGCCCGCGCCGGCGAACTGCTGGTCATTTCGCAACAATTGCCGGAGCCGGCGATCTGCGGCACGCCGCATATCGCAAACGCCGCTGGCCTGCTGGAAGGCCTGAAACGCGCAGTCGCGGGATGCCTGTCCGGCGAGTTTGCTGCACTCGTTACCGCACCTCTGCAGAAAAGCGCAATTAACGATGCCGGAATCGCATTCAGCGGTCACACCGAGTACCTCGCCGAACTGACGAACACGACGACGCCGGTCATGCTGCTGGTCGCCAACGACATGCGGGTCGCACTGGCCAGCACTCACCTGCCTTTGCGCGCGGTTGCCGACTACCTGACGAAGGAGCGCTTGCAGCGTGTTCTCGACGTATTGCTGAAGGATCTCATCGAGGTTTTTGGCATTGCAAAACCGTCCGTCATCGTCTGCGGACTGAATCCGCATGCCGGTGAGGGAGGACACCTCGGAAGTGAGGACGCCGCAGTCATTGCGCCGGTCGTTGCGGCATTTAGAGAGCGCGGATTCGACCTGCGTGGGCCAATTCCGGCCGACACGGCGTTTACGCCGGCGGCCGGTCCGCGCGACGCCGTCGTCGCCATGTACCACGACCAGGGATTGCCGGTACTGAAATTCGCAGGCTTCGGTACAGCCGTCAATGTCACGCTGGGGTTGCCGATTATCCGCACCTCCGTGGATCACGGCACGGCGCTCGACATCGCCGGCCGCGGCATCGCCGATACCGGCAGTATGATCGCGTCCGTAGACCTTGCATTGCGTCTTTCGCGGCGATGAATTCCGCACACCGACCAAGAAAGCGATTCGGCCAGCACTTCCTTGTCGACAGTGAGACCATTTCGCGCATCGTCGAGGCGATAGCGCCGCAGGCGAACGACACGCTTGTGGAAATCGGTCCGGGAGAGGGTGCGATTACACATGCTCTCGCCGCGCGCAGCGGCAAGCTGCATGCAATCGAGTTCGATCGGGATCTGGCAGCCGGACTGAAAAGACAATTCTCGGACCGGCACAGCGTTCAGGTGCATCAGGCCGATGCGATGAAGTTCGACTACTCGAGCCTCGGCACCGACTTGCGCATTGCAGGCAACCTCCCCTACAACATTTCAACGCCGTTGCTGTTCCACCTGGTCGAACATCGCGAGCATATTCGGGATATGCATTTCATGCTGCAAAAAGAGGTGGTCGATCGGATTACGGCATCACCCGGCAGTAAAGCATACGGCAGGCTGACCGTGATGCTCGGATGCTTCATGGAATCGCTGCCGCTTTTCGATGTAGGCCCTGAGTCTTTTCGGCCGCCTCCCAAAGTCTGGTCGTCAGTCCTGCGCATGCGTCCTCTCCCTGTGGCGCACTTCGATCTGGGGCATCCGCAGGTTTTGTCCCGGCTGGTCGTGCAGGCCTTCGGCAAGCGACGCAAGACCATACGAAATGCGCTGAAAGGATTCGCCAGCGAGGAACAGCTTATCGCCTGCGGCATCGATCCTGGCGCCAGACCGGAGCAGGTTGCGATCGATCGGTGGGTGAGCCTCGCGAATTCGGCTGCAGGCCAAAATGAACAAGCGAAATGAGAGTCCGGCTCGCTATTTCCGGCTAGAATACGCCACAAGTCTGCCTCCAATAGAAACAAAAATGCCAAACAACAAGTACGAGATAAGTATCGAGGTCGTGACTGACTACGTTCGTGAGCAGTCAGAGCCCAATGTCGACAGGTACGTGTTCGCCTACACGATAACGATCCTGAATCGCGGTGAATTGCCTGCCAAGCTGTTGAGCCGTCACTGGGTAATTACCGATGCCAACGGCAAGATTCAGGAAGTGAAAGGCGAAGGCGTCGTCGGCGAACAACCGCACCTCGGTCCTGGCGAGTCCTTTCGCTATTCCAGCGGCGCAGTTCTCGAAACCCCGGTCGGTGCCATGCAGGGCAGTTACCGGATGCGCGCCGACAACGGCACCCAGTTCGACGCGCCGATACCGCCTTTTACACTGGCGGTTCCCGGAGTTCTGCATTAACCCTGAAAGGAGCGACTTTTGGCGGTCTATGCCATCGGTGATCTGCAAGGATGTTACGACTCGTTTCGCCGCTTGCTGGACAAGCTCGAATTCGATCCGCAGACGGATCGCCTCTGGCTGACCGGCGACCTCGTCAATCGCGGCCCAAAGTCGCTGAAGACGCTGCGCTTCGTTCGCAGCATGGCCGACTCGATTCACATGGTGCTCGGCAATCATGACCTGCACCTGCTGGCTCTCGCCAGTGCTATCCGCTTTTCGAACAACCACTTCGATTCGCTGTGGAAAGTCATTTCCGCGAAAGATTCCGATGAACTGCTCGACTGGCTGCGGCGTCAGCCGTTGGCGCATTTCGACCCGGCGCTGAATACCTTGATGGTGCACGCGGGTGTGCCCCCGCAATGGGACGCGCAACAGACACTGGCCTGCGCTGCCGAGGTCGAACAGCGGCTGAGGAGCGACGATTACGTATCGTTCCTGGAGAAAATGTATGGCGACAAGCCGTCGAAATGGTCAGACGATCTCGAGGGCGACAAGCGCTTGCGGGTAATCGTAAACTGCCTGACACGCATGCGCATGATCCGGCCGAAAGGCCGGCTCAATTTCACTCACTCCGGCCCGCCCGATGACGCGCCGAAGGGACTGATACCGTGGTTCGAAGCGCAGGATGCCGCGTGGCGTGGTACGCGCGTCGTTTTCGGCCACTGGTCCGCGCTGGGACTTGTGCTGCGGCCCGACTTGATTGCGCTCGACACCGGCTGCGTCTGGGGTCGCCAGCTGACGGCCGTGAAGTTGACCCGCAAGCCGAAAATCACCAAGGTAAACTGCCGTGACTGAGCAACAAGCATGACCAAATCAAGACGCATCGATTCTGCCCTCGCGCCGCCGCCGGTTGGCGCGTATCCGCACGCGCGCCAGCACGGCAATCTGCTATTCCTTTCCGGCATCGGTCCACGTCCGCCCGATGGCGGCGCGGTGCCCGGCGTTACGCTGGATGCCGCCGGTGAAGTCGTCGATTACGACATCGATGCGCAATGCCACGCGGTTTTCGCAAACGTCCGGGCGGTATTGCAAAGCGCCTCCGCGAGCTGGGAAGACCTGCTCGATGTAACAGTCTATCTAACTGATATTAAAAGAGATTTCCTGTCGTTTAACCGGATCTGGGCGGACTACTTCCGAGCTGACGGGCCGAGCCGCACGACCGTGGAAGTGGCGCGCCTGCCGACACCGATCGCTATCGAATTGAAATGTATCGCCGCGGCGCCGCCTGCCGGATCCAAAAAATGAAATCACTGACAGCATTCAATTTCAAAGCCTGGATCGACGAACACCGTCACCTGCTCGAGCCACCGGTTTGCAACCAGCAGGTATTCGAGGAAGACGACTTCATTGTCATGGTAGTCGGTGGGCCGAACAATCGCAGCGACTATCACTACGACGAAGGCCCCGAATTTTTCTACCAGCTCGAAGGTGACATGCTGTTACGCACGATACAGGATGGCAAGCGCGTCGATATCCCGATTCGCGAAGGTGAAATATTGCTGTTACCGCCAAGAGTGCCACACTCACCACAGCGTTTCGCGAATACGGTTGGTCTCGTGGTCGAACGCAAGCGCTTGCCGGAGGAACTCGACGGCTTCATCTGGTATTGCGAGCGATGCGACAACAAGTTGTACGATGAGTATCTGTATCTGAGCGACATCGTCGGCCAGCTGCCACCGGTATTCGATCGCTTTTACGAATCGGAAGATCATCGTCGCTGCAGTCAGTGCGGTCACATCATGCCGAAGCCAGGCCAAGGCTGATCCTTGACCTTAAAGATCGACATTCATACGCATATCCTGCCGGAGAACTGGCCAGATCTGAAAGAACGTTACGGCTACGGCGGCTTCGTGCAGCTGGAGCATCACGGGCCAGGCTGCGCGAGAATGATGCAGGACGGCAAACTGTTTCGCGAGATCGAAGCCAACTCGTGGGATCCGCAGGCCCGGCTTGCGGACTGCGACAACTGCGATGTAGATGTGCAGGTGCTGTCAACCGTGCCGGTGATGTTCAGCTACTGGGCTAAACCGGAGGATACGGCCGACCTGGCCAGAATTCTCAACGATCATATTGCTGGCCTCGTCGGCGAATACCCGCGCCGCTTTATCGGGCTGGGAACATTGCCGATGCAGGATGCAGACCTCGCAGTTCGCGAACTCGAGCGTTGTCAGCAAAAACTCGGTCTCGCGGGCGTGCAGATTGGAACCCATGTCAATGGCTGGAACCTCGATGACCCGCGCATATTCCCTGTTCTCGAAGCCGCTGCCGATCTTGGCGCCGCTGTTTTCGTGCATCCCTGGCAAATGCTGGGTCGCGAGCGCATGGGCCTGTACTGGTTGCCGTGGCTGGTCGGCATGCCGGCCGAGACGGCACTGTCGGTTTGCTCGATGATATTCGGCGGCGTATTCGAAAGATTGCCGAAACTTCGCGTTGCTTTTGCGCACGGCGGCGGTGCGTTTCCCGGCATCATCGGCCGTCTCGAACACGGCTTCAACGTGCGGCCGGATATCGTCGCCACGGCAAACGATCGAAATCCGCGTGACTACATCGGTCGATTTTTCGTTGACTCGCTGGTACACGAGCCTGCCATGCTCGAATACATGATCAACCTGTTCGGCGCGAACCGTATTGCACTTGGCAGCGACTACCCGTTTCCACTCGGCGAACACCATCCCGGGAAAATGATCGAAGCAATGGCGTTGGATGCCGTTGCCCGAAACTCGCTGCTCGCCGACTCCGCGCTCGAGTGGCTGAATCTAAGTCGTAAGGACTACGCCTAGATCATGGAATACGAGGCGACCCGAAAATTTGCCGCCGCAATGGACGCCGAAGACGAATTGCGGAAGTTTCGCAACGAGTTCAATTTTCCGCGGGCGAAAGGCGGCGAAGACTGCATTTACCTGTGCGGGAACTCTCTGGGCCTGCAACCCAAACGCGCCGCTCAATTCGTCAGAGAGGAGCTCGAGGACTGGGCCACGCTGGGCGTCGAAGCTCACTTTCATGCGCGCCGGCCCTGGCTGCCGTACCACCGACAGGCCACACCGGGCCTCGCGAAACTGTGTGGCGCGCTGCCGGCCGAAGTGATCGGCATGAACACTCTTACGGTCAACCTGCACTTGATGATGACGAGCTTCTACCGACCCACGGCGAAGCGCTACCGGATACTGATCGAGTCCAGCGCCTTTCCGTCGGATCGTTTCGCCGTCCAGTCGCAGTTGCGCTTGCACGGCTTCGATCCGGCCACGGGACTGGTCGAGTGGCACCCGCGCGCCGGCGGGTCCGAGCTGCACACGGGCGACCTCGAGAAATTACTGGCTGATAACGGCGACAGTATCGCACTGCTATTGCTTCCCGGAGTGCAGTACTACAGCGGCCAGGTGCTGGATATGCCGGCAATATGCCGCATTGCGAAACGGGCGGGCTGCGTCGTCGGTTTCGACCTGGCGCACGCGATCGGCAACGTGCCCCTGGATCTGCACGACTGGGCGCCGGACTTTGCCGCGTGGTGCAGTTACAAATACCTGAACAGCGGCCCGGGCGCGATCGGCGGGGCCTTTGTTCACTCGCGTCACCTCGACGACGCTGGAACGCCTAAACTGCTCGGCTGGTGGGGACACGACGAAGCAACGCGCTTCGCGATGGCCAACTCGTTTACGCCGGCCCCGGGCGCCGAGCTGTGGCAGCTTAGCAATCCTCCGATCCTGTCGTATGCGCCGATGATCGCCTCGCTGCAGATTTTCGAGGAGGCCGGAATGAAGAGACTGCGGAAAAAATCGTTGCTACTGACCGGCTATCTCGACTTCCTTTTGCAGCAGCGCTTTGCCGGCCAGGTCGCCAGCGTTACGCCACAAGACGCACGCGGTTGTCAGCTGTCGTTGCAGGTTATTGACAAGACCGTTGCTGCGCGCGCGGTATTCGAATCGCTGGAGCGACACAACGTGATGGCCGACTGGCGTGAACCGAACGTCATCCGCGTAGCACCGGTTCCGCTGTACAACGGCTACAATGACGTCTTCGAGTTCTGCGAACGCCTGCAAGCCGCACTTCATGGATAGCAAGCCAGTCAACATCATCGGTGCGGGACTCTGTGGCAGCCTGCTGTCCATTCTGTTCGCCCGACGAGGTATCGAGGTAACCGTTCTGGAACGTCAGCCGGATCCTCACGACGTGCCGGTCGCGGGAGGGCGATCCATCAATCTTGCGCTGTCGTCCCGGGGCATCCGGGCACTGCAGCTTGCGGACGTGTTTGAGGACGTCGAACCGTTATTGCTGCCGATGCGCGGCCGCATGATCCACCACGAGGATGGCAGCAGCGAACTCCAGCCCTATGGCCAGCGGGAGCACGAAAGGATCTTCTCGGTGTCGCGAGCCGAACTGAACCGGATCCTGGCGCGGGCGGCACGTGAGCGCTTCGGCGTTGACCTGCGGTTCGGCCAAAAGGTGCTCGCTTACCGCCCTGAGGAATCGCTACTCACATTGGAAAACACTCATAATTCAGAAACTTATGAAATTTCCAACAAGCCCCTGATCGCCGCGGACGGCGCCGGCTCGGTGCTTCGCCGCGCTTTCGGGCCGGACTCTTATATAAGCCCTTCGGAATCCTTGCTGCCGCACGGCTACAAGGAGCTGGCAATACCTCCCGGGCCGGGCGGCCGATTTCAGCTGGCGACCGGGGCGCTGCATATCTGGCCGCGCGGCGGTTTCATGCTGATTGCCCTGCCGAACCCGGGTGGCGATTTCACGCTGACCTTGTTCATGCCGAATGAGGGGCCGACGAGCTTTGCTTCCCTTGATTCGGCCGCGAAGGTCCAAGCCTTCTTCAGTCAGCACTTCGCCGACGTCGTGCCGCTCATTCCCGACCTTTCACAAGCCTTTGCCAAAAACCCGGTAGGCATTCTCGGAACGGTTCGCTGCCAGCACTGGCATGTCGATTCGGATCTTCTGCTGATCGGCGACGCAGCGCACGCAATCGTGCCATTCCATGGGCAAGGTATGAACCTGGCGTTTGAGGACTGTCTGGTCATTGACGACATCCTGGCGAGTCGTGAAAAAAATTGGAGCAACGTATTCGCACGATTCGAAAAACGGCAACTCGCCAATGCCAATGCAATTGCCGATATGGCGCTGGAGAACTACGTGGAGATGCGCGATACCGTTCGCGATCCCAAGTATCTGCTGCGAAAAGCGCTCGCCTTCGAACTCGAACGGCGTTTACCCGGGCAGTTCATCCCACGCTATTCCATGGTGATGTTTCACCCGGAAATTCCTTACGCCGAAGCGCAGCGACGAGGCGCGCGTCAACAGACCTTGCTGGAGAAACTGACGGCGAACATCGACTCGCTTGAAGC
>Ga0224505_10000147_pt1 | contig 54255 bp, 54 predicted proteins | sample SF_Jan12_sed_USG_FD_169102 | JGI IMG/M metagenome (GOLD analysis project Ga0224505, IMG submission 169102) | Sediment microbial communities from San Francisco Bay, California, United States - SF_Jan12_sed_USGS_4_1 | ecosystem: Environmental > Aquatic > Marine > Sediment | place: USA: California...
CCTTCTGGACGCAAAGGCACGCGAGGGGTAACTTGGCTGTGGTCCGCAGGGACAACATCGATCGAAGCACTTACCCGAGGTGACGTCATGCGCTTGCGAAACGCCCGCCTGCTGCTGCTGGCCGCCGCTGTTGTCGCTCTCCCGGCCTGCATGTCGGCTTCAGCACACCGCGCTGACGTCAGCAACCCGACCAATGACCGTGTCACCGTCGGGACAGTACAGAAAGAGATTCGCGTCGGCATGTCCGGCGCAGAGGTTGCCACGGTGCTTGGCTCACCGAACATCGTGAGCACCGACGAGGAACGCCGGGAGGTCTGGATCTACGACAAGATCTCCACCGACGTTGCGTACTCGACGAGCAGCGGCGGCTTGAGCGCCCTGATCCTCGGGGGCGGGTCCGGCGTGGGTGGTGGAGTCGGAGGAAGTGCCGGCCGCAACGCAGGCGCGTCGTCCACCAGCCAGAAGACCCTCACGGTCATCATCAAGTTTGATGACGCCAAGAAGGTCCGGGACTTCGCGTACCACACTTCCAGCTTCTGAGTCCGCACATGACCACGTCCAGCCGCGGGCGCCCTGGAACCAGGGGGCTGCTGATTGCTTTATCGGCAGCTGCCGTACTTGCCGGGTGTGCGACCATTCCCGAAGACGCACTCACGCCAACACCCGATTCGCTCGAGCGCCGCCAGCTGCAGTCGCGACGGCTGGACGGCATCAGCGAAACCAGTCTGCTGGCGGCATCGGCCGGCGTGCTCCAGGATCTGGGGTTCAATATCGATGAGAGCGAGACCAGGCTCGGCGTCATCGTTGCGTCCAAGGACAGGTCCGCGTGGAACGCGGGACAGATCACGGCTGCTGTCGCGCTGGCGCTTTTTGGCGCTCACTACGCCGTGGACAAGACACAGAAGATCCGCGTGTCTCTCGTCACGCGCCCGGCTCTTGCGGCGGACGGTACGCCCCGAGCCGACGCCCAGGTCCTGAGGATCACGATCCAGCGTCTCGTCTGGAATGTCGACAACCAGTTGTCGCGTATCGATTCGATCGAGGACCCGGCGGTCTACCAGGAGTTCTTCGACCGGTTGTCCAAGAGCATATTCCTCGAATTGCAGGCAATCTGATGCATACCCATCGAATCGTGGCAGCGCTCCTGTCTGCCGTACTGCTCGCCGGCTGCGCGCCGTCAACCAAGGTGATCATGGGCTCGGAGCAGAGCGCGGTTCAATTGCGCAGCTACCAGCAGCGCGCGTTCGATACCGCAGACAAGACACAGACGCTCCGCTCCGTGATATCCACGCTGCAGGATCTGGGCTTCGTGGTCGACAAGGCGGACCTCGATCTCGGGACTGTCAGCGCGACCAAGCTGTCGGGCTATCAGCTCCGGATGACGGTGACTGCACGACCCCGCGGGACCAACCAGATGCTGGTCCGCGCCAACGCGCAGTACATGGACAAGGCCGTGGAGGATCCCAAGCCGTACCAGGACTTCTTTACTGCTCTGGAGAAGTCCATGTTCCTGACAGCGCATCAGGTTGACTGAACGCGTCGTAGAACGCCTCCTGGAATCGAGGCTGCCGCGCTGGTGCTGGCGAGTGACAGGCCAGGCCTCAGCCGGGACGATGCCAGGTGGCCAGCCGCTTCATCTCGCCCCACTTGGCGGGCTTGCCGCGCAGGTGCTGGAACGTGCCGATGACGCGCCACACGGAGTTCAACTGGCGGTAGCCGAAGTTCTCCAGCACGGCGAACGCGAACAGGCGCAGCGTCTGGCCGGTGCGCGGGTAGACGTGGAACGACATCTGCTCGAACACGAAAGCGCTGGTCGATAGCAGGATGCCGAGCACGATCGACAGCCCGGTGAGGACCGCAAACGCTTCGAACGACAGCAGGCCGGCGATCGCCGCCGCGACCAGTGCCAGGAAGCCGACGACCTCGATCAGCGGCCCGAGGCATTCGAACAGCAGGAAGAACGGGAACGCCAGCATGCCGACGCTGCCGGCGCGCGGGTTGAAGCACAGCGATGCGTTGAGCTTGAGGCTCTCGATCAGGCCGCGCTGCCAGCGGATCCGCTGCCGGGCCAGGGTCCTGAGGTCCTCCGGCGCCTCCGTCCAGCAGACCGGGTCGGGCACGTAGCAGATCCGGTAGGGCCGGCCCTGCGCGCGCAGCACGCGGTGCATGCGCACCACGAGTTCCATGTCCTCGCCGATCGTGTCGGCGCGGAAGCCGCCGGCCGCCACGACCGCCTCCTTGCGGAACAGGCCGAACGCGCCGGAGACGATCAGCAGCGCGTTCAACGGCGACCAGCCGAGGCGACCGAACAGGAACGCACGCAGGTACTCGACGATCTGGAACATCGCCAGCGGATGCCGCGGCAGGCCGACCTCCTCGAGGAAGCCGCCACTCACCCGGCAACCGTTGGCGATACGGACCGTGCCGCCGGTTGCCACCGTGGTGGAGTCGTCGAGGAACGGCTGCACGGCGCGCCGCAGGCTGTCGCGCTGCAGTACGGAATCGGCGTCGATCACGCAGAAGATCGGGTATCGCGCGGCATTGATACCCACGTTGACCGAGTCGGCCTTGCCGCCGTTGGCCTTGTCGATCACCCGCAGCTGCGGGTAGAGCACCGAGCGGTACACGGCACGGATGGGTTGTGTCGCGAGGCGGACGCGGTAGGCCTCGGGGAACGGGCGCAGCGAGAATTCCTTGACCAGCGTGTCGAGCGTCGCATCACGCGAGCCGTCGTTGACCACCACGATCTCGAAGTGCGGGTACTCGAGCTGCAGCAGCGCGCGTATCGACTCGCCGATCGTCATGGCCTCGTTGTAGGCCGGCACGACCACGCTGATCGGCAGGTCGAGTTCCGCCGCCAGCGCGCTGCCCGACTCGGCAACGCGCGCTCCAAGGTGGCGGCGCAGCTCGAACAGCGCGATCAGGTTCAGGGCCAGGTACACGACGTTCAGCACGACGAAGTGGCCGAGGAACAGCCACTGCAGGGCGACGATGAAGCTCTCGAGGCTCATTGGTACGCCCGCTCGGCGATGGCGTGGTCCATCGCGTCCCGCGCGTAGCGGTCGGCCTGGGCGTCGCGGACCGCCTCGAGCCGCTTCCTGGGCATCCACGGCAGCGCGACCAGCGCCTGCGCCGCGCGGTAGCGGACCCACCACTCGGTGTCGCCCAGCATGGCGACCAGCCGGGCCTCGTCCTGCGCGTCGCCGAGCCGTCCCAGCGCCTTGGCCGCGAGCATGCGGATGTGCCAGCGCGGGTGCGCGGCGAAGTGGCGGATCGTCGGCAGTTCCGCCGGGCTCTCGATGACACCCATGCAGGCGCCGACGACCCAATCGCTGTCCGTGGTCTGCAGCAGCCGGCGGATGCAGGCTGCGGCCTCGGTCTCGTCGGCGAGCGGCAGCAGGTGCACCAGCCGGGCTTGCGCACGCGACGCGGAACGGGCGATGGCGGCGAGCAGCGTGCCGGTGACGGCTTCCGGGCCGGCTTCCTGCAGCAGTGGCCAGATACGCGTGTGCGGCCAGTCCTCGCGGCGCTCGATGAGGGGCATCAACGCGGCGACGGCGCGGGCAGCATCCAGCCGCACCAGGGCGCGCGCCGCCGCGAGCGACAGCGCGAGATTGTGCGATCCGGTTTCCGCGAGCAGTGCGTCCCACGCCGCTGCATCGCCGACGTGACCGAGCGCGACGGTGCCCAGCAGGCGGCTCGGCAGGCGTCGCTGGCGCAGCATGCGCGTGGCGATCGCGCCTACCTTCAACTGGCGGTTCAGCGCGTCGAAGCCGCAGCAGGAGGTCCGGTCGAGCGCCTCGTGCATGGCGATCCATTCGCGCAGGAACAGTTCGTGCTCGCGCCGCGCAAGCGACGGCAGCTGTTCCGGCTGCGTCGTGCCGCCGAGGGCGATGGCCGCCAGCGTCGGTCGCCAGCGTGCGACGAAGGAGCGTTCGCGCTGCTCGAGCGTCCGCCGTCGCGTGTGCATCCAGAACAAGCACAGCAATAGCAGTGCCGTGCCTGCCAGCGACACCTGAGCGGTGACCCAGGCCACCCGCAGTACGGCTTCAGAAGCGGCGAGCGAGGCCGACATCGAACCCTGCCCGCTGGTACAGCTCTCCCTGTTCATGCCAGGTGAGCGCCCAGACCAGCGACCAATCGGAGGCGAGCGCGTGCCGGCCGAGGACCGCAGCACCCTCGACGCGGGACACCAGCAGCCCGCCCGCTCCGTCGCTCTCCGCTTCCTCGCCGATGACGTACTGCACGCCCACCCAGTTCGGCTCCGAGTAGTAGTAGTCCACGCGCGCCACGTGCGAGTACGCGTATGGCGCGTCGGCGGGGTCGCCGCGATACAGGGTGTAGGCGAGACGGAACCGATCCAGGTAATGCTCGGCCGTGAGCGACACCGTGTCGTTGTGCGTGGCCGCGTACTGCGCGTGCCGGTAGGCGAGCAGCAGCGAGGTGGCGGGCGCCACTCGCGCGAGCAGGTGCGCCTGGCCGGACCACTCTGGCAGGAAGTCCGCGTTCGCGGCGGCGCCGAGGTCCGCGCCGAACTCGAACCTGCCGCCGCCAAACCACGTCGCGCCGGCGCTCGCGTCGACATCGTCGCTGCCGTAGCGGCGCTGATAGGCGGCCGAGCCGCGCAGTTCCGTATTCGTCGACACCCGGGCGCGACCCGCGACCATGCCGCTCAGCCAGTCGTCGTAACCGCGATCGAGGTTCTGCCAGCTCGCCAGCGCGAGAACCTCGAGCAGGCCCAGCGCTGGCGCAGCCGGGGGCTGGCGGGCGGCAAGCGCCGCGACGGCCTGGTGCTCGATCTCGGCGAGTGCCGCGTATTCGGGCGCGAGTGCGCGGGCCGCACGCACGTCCTCGAGCGCACGCGCCGGCTCATCGAGCCACAGCCACACCTGCGCACGCCCGAACAGGTAGTCCACGTTACCCGGCGCCGCCGCGAGCAGCCCGTCGTATGCGGCGCGGCTCGCCGCGAAATCGCCGGACCAGGCGAGCACCTGCGCGCGCAGGAAGAGCGTATCGCGGTCGTCGGGGTGCTCCGCCAGCCGGGCGTCGAGCTGCGCGAGCGCGTCGGCGTGGTCGCCGGCCTGCGCCACGGCGCGGATGCGCTCGAGGTCCGGCTCGGCCCGCGCCGTGATGGACGTCGCCAGCAGGGTCGCGCAGAGCATCACGGCCGCGCCGCGACGCCGCAACGCCGGGATGTCACGCGGCCGCATCGGCGCGCTCCGCGATCAGGCGCTTCACGCGGGCGAGCAGTTCCCGCGGTCGGTAGGGTTTGCGCATGAAATCGTTCGCGCCGCTCTCGAGGGCGCGTACCACGTCGTCTTCTCCGGTGCGTGCGGACAGCACGATGACCGGCACCGATTTCCACTGCGGGTGCGCCCGCAGCAGCCCGAGAATCTCGAAGCCGTCGAGGTAAGGCAGCATCAGGTCCAGGAGCACGAGGTCGGGTGCCTTCGATGCCGCAATGTGGTGTGCCGCCTGGCGCCCGTCGCCAAGCGTCACGGTGTCGAAGCCTTCCCGCTCGAGCATGTAGCCGAGCAGGAAGGCGAGGTGCTCGTTGTCCTCGACGACGAGCGCCTGCGGCTTGCGGTTGGCAACTTGCACGGCTTGGTCTTCCTGGCAACGGAACCACGTGGATGGCCGGCCGTCGCGCCCGCCCCTGCGCGCGGCCGCCGACCGTGGGCGCATTCTCGTGTGGCGGCCCGCGCGTCACCGTGACCCCCGTCACGTTATGTCATGTGAGACGGGGCCAGGCCGCGAAAAACGAGACGAAGCGGGCGCCTGATCAGAAGCGGGGCGGGCGCGTCAGCGACTCATGGCGAGCGCCGGCGAGGCACGACGCCTGGATGCACGCCCGGCGCACGGATGCCGGCTACTTCGGTTCGCGGGGCAGCAGCAGGTCTTCGAGGAAGAATGCGGACAGCGCCGCACGGCCGCTGAGGCTCGCCTTGCCGTAGATGGCCTGTGCCTGCTGGCGGATGGTGCGCTCGCTGGTGTCCCGCGCGATGGCGATCTCCCGGTGGCTCAGGCCCTTCAGCATCAGAAGTGCGACTTCGCGTTCCGCCGCGGTGAGTTGCCAGCGATCGAACTGGGCGTCGATCGCTGCGCTCAGGCCCTTGAGCAGCTCGCGCATGTCGTTGCGCCAGTGCGCGCCTTCGGCGCGCGCCACGTCGAGATCTCTGAGCAGCGCGAGCTGCTCCCGATGCTGGCGCTGCATGCGGTTGAACAACAGCACGACTCCCGCCACTGCCAGCACGATCAACAGTGGCTCGGCCAGCTCCATCAGCAGCTGCGGCCACGTCATCTGCGGCTCTTCGATGATCTCCAGAGCCAGGAGTCCGCCGACGCCGGCCAGGATCGCGGCCACCGCGCCGGCGATGGACAGCAGCTTGCTTCGATCGATGGACATGACGTACACCCCCGGCGGACGCGGCGGACGCGGCGGACGACTCACCGTCGTCCACCGCGAGCCAATGATCAGCGCGAATAGTCCACGAGCCTGAGCGTTTCGCCGTTGGCGACTTCGACCTCCATGACGAAGCCGACGCCTGGCACGTAGAACTTGAGTTCCAGGCCATCCGGCGACAGCGGCGTCCAGTCCTCGGTCATGAGGACCGGTTTCGAGTTGCGGAACGGAACATCGTCCGGCGCATTCACGCTCTCCACTTCGACGACGTCCTCCGCGCTGCCCGGATCCCACTCCTGGCGGTAGAAGAGTTCGACCTTCGGCGCACCGGTCATCCACAACCCCGGCTTCGCCCCATTCTTGCCGGCTTCCCACGAGCCATCGAGGCTTTCCAGGCGGCCGTCCTCGTAGTTCCTGGCCAGTTCGCCAAGGTACCAGACGTTGCCCTGCCGGTCCTGCGCCAGCCAGTCGATCGTGTCCTCGACCAGTTCGCCGTCGAGCCACACCCGGTCGCGAACCACGGTCGCCTGGATGCCGAGGATCTGGCGCCTCTGGTCGAGAACCTCGACCCGCACTCGCTCGATACCCTCGTCGGTCTGCTTACGATACTCCCACCACTTGCCGGGCTTGAACGGTGCATACGGATTGGTGATCGTGACGACGAAATTGGCGGGGTTCAGCACCGGATCGTAGGGGCCCGGCCCCAGCTCCGCGCAGACGTCCTGGCGCAGCAGCCGGATCTCGCCGCACTCTGCCACCGAATCGAGACGCGAGTCGTCCGCGTCAGCCAGGCACGTCCGCCGGGCCACCGGATCGACGGTATTGAGGCACTTGGCACGGGCGACACGGAAATCGTCCTCGACCTCGGCCTGGCAGGCCAGGTGCAGTTGCTGGGTGGTCTGCCCGCAGATATCGGTCGCCGCGCATGGCGCGGCAAGCGGCAGTGCAGCCAGCGTCGCACCGACGGCGGCGCGCAGAAAGCCGGTCGGGTGGACGAAAAGCTCTTCGTACATGTGCATGGGTCTGCTCCTGACTGGAGGGTGTATCGCTGCTTGACGAGCGCAGCGAAGCTCGGAGCCGGCCGTGAAATGCGCGCCGTACCGTTGCTGCGCTCACGTGCCGATGTTGATCGGCGATGCGGTCCGGGGCATCCGGCATCGGCCTTACGCCGGGGCTCGCTGCACTGGCGGTTTGCCGGATATGGCCGCATCAGCCGGATGCCGGGGCGATTTCAATCTGCCGCGTCGGCGGAGAGCCTCACCAACGTTCGTTAGCGCGACGCTGGGAGCGACGGGACGCGCTCCAATGCATGATGCGCGTCCCGTCCCCCTTACCAAGGCACTTAGCGCAGGTCGAAGCGGTCCAGGTTCATCACCTTGTCCCAGGCCTTCACGAAGTCCTGCACAAACCGCTGCTTGCCGTCCGCTGCGGCGTACACTTCGGCCACGGCGCGCAACTCGGCATTCGAACCGAACACCAGGTCCACGGGAGTTGCGGTCCACTTGAGCGCGCCGCTGCTGCGGTCCCGGCCCTCGTAGATGCCCTCGATCGTGGCGGACTTGCTCCACTGGGTGGACAGGTCAAGCAGGTTCACGAAGTAGTCGTTGCTCAGGGTGCCCGGCCGGTTCGTGAAGACGCCATGCGCCGCCTGTCCGGCATTGGCGTTCAGAGCCCGCATGCCGCCGACCAGCGCTGTCATCTCCGGCACGGACAGCGTCAAGAGGTTCGCCTTCTCGACCAGCATTGCTGCAGGCGACTGCCCGTGGCCGCTGGCGTAGTAGTTCCGGAAACCATCCGCGTAGGGTTCCATCGCGGCGAACGACGCCACGTCGGTCTGCGCCTGCGACGCGTCGCTGCGACCGGGCTTGAACGGCACCTGCACCTCGTAGCCCGCATTGCGCGCGGCCTGCTCGATCGCGGCGTTACCGCCCAGGACGATAACGTCCGCCAGCGAGACCTGCTTGCCGCCGGAGAGTGAACGATTGAAGTCCTTCTGCACGGCCTCGAGACGCGACAGTACCTTGGCCAGTTCCTGCGGACCGTTGACGGACCAGTCCTTCTGCGGTGCCAGGCGGATGCGTGCCCCGTTGGCGCCACCGCGCATGTCCGTGCCACGGAACGTGGCCGCCGAGCCCCAAGCCGTCCGGATCAATTCGGGGCCGGTCAGCCCGGACGCGAGGATCTTCGACTTCAGGGTCGCCGCATCTTGTGCGTCGATCAGCGCATGGTCGACACGCGGGACCGGGTCCTGCCAGCTCAATTCCTCGCCGGGGACCTCCGGGCCGAGATAGCGGGCACGCGGGCCCAGGTCGCGGTGCGTCAGCTTGAACCAGGCCTTGGCGAACGCGAGCCTGAACTCCTCCGGGTTCTCCTGGAATCGCTTGGCAATCTTGCGATAGCTCGGATCCTCCTTCAGCGCGAGGTCCGTCGTGAACATGATCGGCGCATGCCGCTTCGACGGATCGTGCGCGTCCGGCACCATGTTTGCGCCCTGGCCATTGGCAGGAATCCACTGGATTGCGCCACCCGGGCTGCGGGTCTGTACCCAGTCGAACGCGAACAGGTTGTCGAGGTAACTCGTGGACCACGCGATGGGGTTGCTCGACCACGCCCCTTCGAGGCCGCTGGTGACCGTGTCCGCGCCGTTACCCTTGCCGCACTTGTTCGCCCAGCCGAGGCCCTGTTGCTCGATGCCGGCGGCCGCGGGCTCGGCCCCGACGCACTTGGCAGGGTCGTGGGCGCCGTGCGCCTTGCCGAACGCGTGACCGCCCGCGATGAGGGCAACCGTCTCCTCGTCGTTCATGGCCATGCGGCCGAAGGTCTCGCGAATGTCCTGCGCGGCTGCCAGCGGATCGGGCTTGCCGTTCGGACCCTCCGGGTTGACGTAGATCAGGCCCATCTGTACGGCCGCGAGCGGCCTCTGCAGTTGCCGGTTGCCGCTGTAGCGCTCGTCGGCCAGGAACTTCTGTTCGGGTCCCCAGTAGACGAGGTCGGGCTCCCAGTCGTCGGCGCGTCCGCCGGCGAAGCCGAAGGTCTTGAATCCCATGGACTCCAGCGCGACATTGCCGGTGAGCACCATCAGGTCGCCCCACGACAGGCTCTGGCCATATTTCTGCTTGATCGGCCAGAGCAACCGCTTGGCCTTGTCGAGGTTTGCGTTGTCGGGCCAGCTGTTGAGCGGATCGAAACGCATCTGTCCGCCATCGGCGCCACCGCGCCCGTCGTTGACGCGGTAAGTGCCGGCACTGTGCCAGGCCATGCGGATGAAGAATGGCCCATAGTTGCCGTAATCCGCGGGCCACCAGGCCTGCGATGTCGTCATGACCGTCTTGATGTCCTGCTTGACCGCGTTCAGGTCGAGGCCCGCGAACGCCTTGGCGTAGTCGAAGTCCTGGCCCAGCGGATTGGACCTGGCATCGTGCTGCCGCAGAGCCGACAGGTCGAGCTGGTCAGGCCACCAGAACTGGCTGGGCTTCGCGCCGCCCGCAGCGGCGGCCGCAAGCGCTGGTGCCGCCGGCAGGGTCGCGATGACCGCGATGGCGACGAGCGACGCTTTGTTCAGTTTCCATTGCATTGGCTTCTCCTTGATCAAGAGGAACAGGCGGTTCCAGGCAGGATCATAGGGCGAACCCGGGCTGAGTATTAATGACTGATGTAATCGAATCGATAGGCAGCAGCAATCGACCGCAAGTCCGACTCAATCGAACAACGACCTCGATGCCTCGAAGTGCGTGTCCGCAATCTGGTCCAGGCCCGGGCGCGGACGCAGGTAACTGAAGTAAGCCACCCAGCGCTCCTGCTCGCTGTCGTTGGCGAGGCCCCGGTGCAGGATCCGGTCGTCGAAGATCAGGCAATCGCCCGCCGCCATCGCCTGCACGGCAGGTTGTGCCGCCGCGTCGCCGTGGTGCCCGGTTTGCCGCAGGAGCGCGGGCGTGATCTCCGTCTCCGACTGATACAGCAGGCTGTCGCGGTCGAGCCACGGCCGCTGCAGGTGATTCGTCAGGAGGTGCGTGCCGCGCGCCACTTCGGTCGGGCCTGCCGCGAGCGGGATATCCGCCAGTGCCAGCAGCACGTTCACCGCGTGCGCTGGCCGTGCCTCCGCGGCCTCGTGCGGCGAGTCGATGTGCCACTGCTGCGCGGGCGAGCCGGGACGCGAGAACACGACCCCGCAGAACGAAGGCCTGGCGTCGGGCCCCAGCGCCGCGCGCACCAGTTCCAGCCACGGCACCTCGGGCGCAGTGGAACCCTGCGTGCCCCAGATCGGCAGCAGGTCCTGTTCGCGCATGGGTACGTCGAACCTGCCGGGCGACCGCTGGACCAGCTCGTGGTAACCGTTCCTGCTGCCGATCCCGATCGGTCTGGAGCCGAGTGCTGCCATCACACGCGTTGCCCGCGCACGCATCACCGCGTTGATCGTGCCGAGCAGCGACCCAGGTACGAGTCCGCGCACCAGGGCGACGCCTTCGGCGGCGAACTGCTCCGGGAACGGTGTCATGTTCATGCAGTTGCTCCTGCGAGCAGGCATTGCAAGGTCCTCATTGCCGCGCCGCTGCGCCGGCCCTAGAGTCCGTTCGTTCCGTGCCGGAGTCAATGCCATGAATACCATCCCGCCAGCCGAAGCCCATGCCCGCACAGATCTGGCCGCGGCGTTCCGCTGGGCGGCGCGACTGAACTGGCACGAGTCGATCGCCAACCATTTCAGTGTCGCCATCTCGGAGGACCGCTGTCGTTTCCTGATGAATCCGAACGGGCGGCATTTCTCGCGCGTCCGCGCCAGCGAACTGCTGTTGCTGGACGCGCGCGACGAATCCTCGGTCGAAGGCCCCGGTGCTCCCGACCCCACTGCGTGGCATCTGCATGCGCAGCTGCACTTACGCCTGCCGCAGGCGCGCTGCATCCTGCACACGCACATGCCCAATGCGACGGCACTCTGTTGCATCAAGGACTTCGAGCTGCTGATGCTGGACCAGAACGCCTGCCGCTTTCATGGGCGCGTGGCCTATGACCGTCACTACGACGGAATGGCGCTCAATGCGTCGGAAGGCGCGCGCGTGGCCGGTCTGCTCGCGGCAGGCAAGAGCGTGCTGATGATGGGCAATCATGGCGTGCTGGTGGTGGGCGCCTCGGTCGCGGAGGCGTTCGACGATCTGTACTACCTCGAGCGCGCCGCGAAGGTGCAGATCCTGGCGCTGTCCACCGGGCTTGCGCCGGCGTTGATACCGGAGAACGTCGCCGCCAGGACCTGCGCGCAGTGGCACTCGTACCCCGGCGACTATTCCCGGCGGCACTTCGATGCGCTGAAGGAAATCCTGGACGAGGAGGAGCCGGGCTATCGGCTATGACGGTTCCCGTTCGGGTGCCGGCGACCGGTCAAGGCTGGATACGGGTCCTTTGGCTCAGCCCGCTGCCAAACGGCGTTGCCGGGTTACGATGTCCCCCGATTCTGTCTTCTTCAATTCGAGACGCCGGCATCGAAGCCTGGTTGCCGCCGAATTGCGATCAGCCCGAGCAGAGCCGCAGTTGCAATCACCGCGCCGCTGACGAAGGTGCCACGCGCGCCGATGGTGTCCCACAGGATGCCGGCGACGACGCTTGCGGCCAGCAGGGCACCGCCGGTCAGCAGGTTGAACATGCCGAAGGCGGTGCCGCGGAGTTCGGGGGGCGAGGTGTCGGCCACCAGGGTCGCCAGCAGTCCCTGCGTGAATCCCATGTGCAGTCCCCACAGGACGACGCCAGCGCCGACGCCGGCGATGCCTGGCGCGAACGCGAGGGTCAGGTCGGCGAGCACGAGAAATGCGACGCCGACGATCAGCACGCGGTAGCGACCGCCGTCATCAGCGAGCACGCCGGCGGGATAGGACGCGAGCGAATAGACGATGTTCATGACGACCAGTACCGCCGGCACGAGCATTACCCGCAATCCGACCTGGTTGGCGCGCAGCAGCAGAAAGGCCTCGCTGAAACGCGCCAGCGTGAATACGGTGGCGACTGCGACGACGAGCCAGTAGCTCCGGCCGAGGCGTGCAAGCTCGTCGCGATGCAACGGAAACCTGACTTGGCGCAGCGTTGGCTCGCGCTCGGGTTCGTGCACGGCGAACATGATCAGGGCAAGTGACAGGAACGCCGGCACGACGGCGATCCAGAACACCGTCATGAAGTGATTTGCCGTCAACCACATCAATGCGATCGCGAGCAGCGGTCCTGTGAAGGCACCGACGGTATCCAGCGACTGGCGCAGGCCGAAGCTCGCGCCCCGCAGATGAGCCGGGGCAATGTCCGCCACCAGGGCATCGCGCGGCGCGCCGCGGATGCCCTTACCGATCCGGTCGACGAAGCGTGCCGCGAACAGCCAGCCAACTGTCGGCGCGAGCGGAAACACGGGTTTGGTGACGGCCGCCAGGCCGTACCCCAGTACGGCGAGCAGCTTGCGCTTGCCGATCCAGTCGGAGATTGCGCCGGAGAACACCTTGGTCACCGACGCGGTCGCCTCGGCGATTCCCTCGATGGCCCCGACCGTCGTCGCAGACGTACCGAGCATCGTCACCAGGTAGATCGGCAGGAGTGCGTGGATCATCTCGGAGGAGATGTCCATCAGCATGGAGACGAAGCCGAGGGCCCAGATTCCCGCAGGAATGGAGCGCAGCGTGGCGGCGTCGAGTCGAGGCGCGGTCGTGGATTTCATTTCAGCGCGAACGGCGCAGCCCGCTTGCCGATCGTGTAGCCGGTCGGCTTGAACATGCAGCCATGGTTCGTCATGAGATACCTCGCGCTACGGCCCAGTGTAGTCCGAACTTGGTTCGGTGACTGCGGGTCGGGCGCGCGGTAATCGCGATTGAGCCGTCGGCGCCACGAGCCGAACGCCGGTGCACCTGCCCAGCTCCGGACGTCGGAGGTCGCAGGTGTTCCACGGATGTTGGCATCGACCATGCCACCGGTCATCGCCTGCGCCCGGGATTGGGCCATCGAAGTCATCGGCGCCACCATCATGCCGGTCACGCTTGCGCTGCTGTTCACCGTTGGCATGACCGTCATCATTGCGTCCGACGATCCCATCGACGTCGTATGTCCGGTGGCTTCGTCCGTGTAAGTGCCAGCATTCATCCGCAGCATCACTGCCCCGGCATACGAACCGAGCGACATCGTGAAGTTGCTCTGCGCGTCCGCCGCGACATTGGCGATCTGGCCACCCATCGTGCCGTTGTTGAATGCGTAAGCCGTGGCCGTCCCCGACCTCGTGCAGCCGAACGGGTGCACGCCGTGGCGAACTGCAGGCCGCCGAAAAGCTGCTCCAGTCGGCGAATATCCTCGCGCAGGAACCGCACCACCCGCCGCCGCACCCGCCTGCGCCGCAGTCGCAGGATCTGCTCCGGCGTCCCGGCCTGGAGCTGCGGATCGGAATCGAACATGTCCGCGAACCTGGCCGCGAGATGCGCGAGCCGAAGTCCGGTCTTGCCTTCATTCTGAAGACGCCTTCTTCTTTGCCGCGAGATTCTGCCGGGCAGCGCGCTGTCGTGATCCTGTCTACGTCGGCAAGACCATCACCTGACGACTGATACCTGTCGTACTGGTTGCCCTTGTGACCGACCGCACGATTCAACGCAGCGCTGTTGCACCGCAGCAATACGCTTCCATACTCTGCGCACGCCAACCAGGCACTAACGGAAGATCGTCATGGACATGGTTGCCATCGTGATGCTGGGCTCCATCGTGCTCTACCTGGCGCAACAGGTCGAAAACCTCAAGTCCTGACCGCACCGACCGACTGGGCCATCCATCGGTTTACCACCGGATTGCACGCTGCCGCTGCATAGGTATGTAATTCGCAGCCATATCGGCTTGGTGCGAGGAATCGCCGGGCGTCACCGATGGCAGCGAAGGACAAGCTGGCGGAGTTGTTGCGAGCCGCGGACATCGAGATCGATGGCGGCGACCCGTGGGACATCCGCGTCCACGACGAACGCTTCCATGCGCGCGTGCTTGCGGATGGAACGCTCGGCGCCGGGGAGTCCTACGTGGACGGCTGGTGGGATGTCCCGCAGCTCGACGAGTTCTTCGCACGCGTCCTGCAGGCGAAACTCGAACGCGAGCTCATGACCGCCGGGGTTCTCTGGCACGTCCTGCTCAGCAAGATCCGCAATCCACAGGGGCGAACGCTTTCGCGGCGCGTCGCGCGGCGGCACTACGACCTCTCGAACGACCTGTACGTCGCGATGCTCGGCCCGACCATGCAGTACACGTGCGCCTACTACGGCACGGACGGGGTCGATCGCACGCTCGACGAGGCGCAACGCCTCAAGCTGGACTTGATCGTCAGGAAGCTCCACCTGCGGCCCGGCATGACCGTGCTCGAACTCGGCGGAGGTTTCGGGGAACTCGCCTACCACCTCGCGCGGCATCACGATTGCAGCGTGGTCAGCTACAACATCAGCCGGGAACAGGTCGAATTCGCCCGCACCCGGTGCGACGGACTGCCGGTCGAATTCCGGCTGCAGGATTACCGTGAGGCGGCAGCGGATACGGCGAGGTACGACCGCGTCGTCAGCGTCGGGCTCATGGAACACGTCGGACCGAAGAATTACCGGCACTTCTTCGAGATCGCGAGCGCGCGGCTCGCGCCGGGCGGGCTCGCCCTGGTACATACCATCGGCGGCAACGTCAGCAAGTCGACGACCGACCGGTGGATCAACAAGTACATCTTCCCGGGCGGCGTCATCCCGTCCGCAAGCCAGATCGCAGCGGCGGAGGAGGGGTTGCTCGTGCTCGAGGACTGGCACAACTTCGGGCCGGACTACGACCGTACGCTGCTGGCGTGGGATGCGAACTTTCGCGCGGCATGGCCGGCGCTGCGCAGCGACCCGCAACTGGACGAACGCTTCTACCGCATGTGGCGCTATTACCTGAACTCCACCGCCGGCGCGTTTCGCGCGCGCGCTTTGCATCTCTGGCAGCTCGTCCTGAGCCGGGGCGACGTTGCGCGCTACGTGCCGGTCCGGTAAGCGATGCCGTTGACGACGGTTGTCGAGCACCGTCGGCGCGTCGAGCAGCTGGCGGCGGCCTTGCGTTCTTCGACCGGTCCCGTGCGCCTGCGCAAGCGCACCAGTAACCTGTTTCGTCCCCGGCAGGATGCGGAACGGACTCTCCTGGACGGCACCGCGCTCGACCACGTGATTGCGATCGATCGCGCGGCGCGCACGGCGGAAGTCGAGGGCATGACGACGTACGCCAATCTCGTCGACGCGACGTTGCCGCTCGGTCTGGCACCCGCCGTCGTGCCCGAACTGAAGAGCATCACGGTCGGCGGCGCGACCACCGGCCTCGGCATCGAGTCGAGCGCGTTCCGCTTCGGGCTGGTGCACGAGACTGTCGACGAGTTCGACGTGCTGGTGGCCGACGGCCGTGTGCTGTGCTGCTCGCCGACTGAGCATGCGGAGCTGTTCTGCGGGTTCCCGAACTCCTACGGCAGCCTCGGCTACGCGACGCGGCTCACCGTCAGGCTCATCCCGGTCGCGCCTTTCGTGCGCCTGCGTCACGAACGCTTCGCGGATGCAGCGCGGTACTTCGCCGCCATCGCGGCGGAGTGTGCGGATCCGACCTGCGATTATCTCGATGGGGTCTTCTTTGGTGCCGGCGATTTCGTGCTGACCCGCGCGCAGCTGGTCGAGCGGCTCCCCGTCGACGCAGTCGTCAGCGACTACACGTGGATGCAGCAGTACTGGCACAGTCTCCGCCGCCGCGCGGACGATTACCTGACGATCGGGGACTACCTGTGGCGCTGGGACACGGACTGGTTCTGGTGCAGCAGGAACGTGGGTGCGCACCTCGCGCCCGTCCGCCTGCTCGCGGGACCCCGGCTCCTCTCGAGCGTGACGTACCAGAAGATCATGCGCGCCGGCCAGCGCTACCCGCTCAAGGCGCTGCAGCACTTGCGGCCACGCGCGGAATCGGTGATCCAGGACGTGGACATCCCGCTCGCTCGTGCCGCGAGCTTCCTCGCGCAGTTGCATGCCCGGGTCGGCATCACGCCCGTGTGGGTTTGTCCGTTCCGGGTCACGACCGGCCGCTATCCGCTGTACCGCCTGCGGACTGACACGCCGTATGTGAACTTCGGCTTCTGGGACACGGTGCGCAGCCAGGAACCCGACGGCCATTACAACGCGATCGTCGAGCAGCTGGTGGCGCAGCACGCGGGCAAGAAGAGCCTGTACTCGCGCAGCACGTTCGACGAGCAGGCGTTCTGGGCCATGTACGACCGGCACGCGTATGAGGCGCTCAAGCTTGAGTACGATCCCACAGGCCGGTTTCCGGGGCTGTACGAGAAGACCGTCGGTCGCGGCTGAGGCGCTTTTGGTGAACCGGCAGCAGAGCCAAACGGCCAGCCGGATTGCATCTTACCGGCCGCGCTGCGGACACTGTTCGAAGCGCATCACCGGGTAGCCACTAGGTACGCGCGCCGGCGCAAGTCGGCAGAGGTCCTGACGCGTGGCCCGCTCATCGAGCAATCCGTCGCGCACGAACGCCACCAGCGCATGGAATTCCCGCGCACTCAAGTTGGTTGGAGTTGCCAGCCGCGGGTCGACGCGCGCGAGTACCGGCTCGATGGGGCCCAGGCGATAAGTGAGGTCCCGATCGACGCCAGCGGCTACCGGGTCGTAACCGCGTGCAGACCGGGACACGTCCAGGTGATGACGGATCGCGTCTTCGAGTCGCGTGAACGCCCCATTGTGGAAGAACGCCGGCTGCAGCGCGACGTTGCGCAGTGGCGAAGACCGGAACTTGTATCGATCCGCCGGGTTCCCCGTGATCTGCTCCAGGCCGAAGTCCTCGTCCCGCCCCGGCCCGTCGAACATCACGTTGCCCGTTCCTGCGCCAAAGACCGGGGCGATCTGCGGGACACCGATCACGTGCATTTCGAAGTCGCTGAACATCTCCACGGACGCGCCCGCAACGGCGTGACAGGACGAACAGCCGCCGCTGCCGAAGAAGACCAGCGCTCCTTCCTTCTGCGGGACAGTCATGGCTTCGACGTTGCCGCGGGCAAACCGGTCGATCGGCGCATCGGCGAACGTCAGCGTGAACTCGAACTCGGCGATTGCCCGGCCGAACATCGTGAAGTCAATCGGTGCACCGGACGCAACCTCCGGGAAACTCGCTGCAAAAAGCGCACGGTAGGCCGGCGTACCATTCAGTCGTGCGAGAACAGCCTGACGGATCGGCTCGTTGCGGAAGCCGCTCGCGTCTGCCGAAGGCACGGCCTGTCCCTGACCGTCGTCGAACTGGTCGAATTCTGGACCGATGGTGCCGGCGGTGCCGGTGAATCCGGCCACTTCGACGAGTTCGGTCGGCGGAATGTGGGCCTGTGCGATCAGCAAGTGCGTCACGCTCGGGTGATGGGGTGGGAACGCGGTTGCCGCTTCGGGCGCAGGGAAGAGAAATCCCTCCGAGTTGTCGAATGCGTCCCCGGACGGTGCCGAGAATCTGCCGTTCCACATGAGCTTTGGATAGAAGGCCGTGTTGGCCACAGTAGGCGTACGGCGCTGGTTGCGCGGGCCACTGCGGTTCGGGCCAACCCGGTTGTTGTTCTGGACGCCGATGGCGATCGACTGGCTGTCCCCGAAACCGTTCGCCGGGGAGTGGCAGCCGCCGCAGGTATTGTCGTCGTGCAGTCCGCCTCCGGTGTCGAAGAAAAGCAGCCGTCCGAGATCCGCCATGTCGCGGTTGATCGGGCGGCCAAGTCGATCCTCGATGGAGGATCCCACGGCTCCCGTGAAGCCGTGCTGTTGCAGAACGCTGCGAACCTGTGCGTCGAGATCGGCGGCGTTCACCTCCGCGGCCCGCACCGCAGGGAGCGGAGCCGACGCGAGCAGAAAGAGAGCAAGGGCATTGCGCAAGTGGTTGACGGCATGCGACATGGTGACTGCTCCCAGCATCGTTCGGAATGACCCTTACGGGGTCGAGGCTTCCGGTACGGAACACATCTAGGCTCGCGGATGTCCTGAGTCAGTGACATAGTCACACAGGCGCCGGCAGTCGGGAGCGACGTCTGTGAGCGGTGGGTCACTAGAGGTTTTCGCGGCTTGTGGTATGTCCACGAGGCAGGGGATGATTGCAGCGGTTCGTCCGGTGACAACCGACCGGGACCCGGGAGCGACTCGATGACCGTCGATGCCCGTATCTGGCAGGACTTGTTTCCTGCATTGGCGAGTTCGCAAGATCCTGCGCTGTTGCAGGTGATCAAGTCCGCGCGCTCCGTGGCGCTGGGTGCCGGTGCAACGGTCTTCCGTGCAGGCTCGCCGTGCCAGCTGTATCTGCTGGTGATGTCGGGAACCGTGCGGGTCCAGTTCATGACTGAAGCTGGCCGCGAGGTGGTCCTGTATCACGTAGCGGCCGGCGAATCCTGCATCCTCACGACGTCCTGCCTCCTCGGGTCCGTGCCGTATCCAGCCGATGGAATCACAGAGTCGGAGGTCACGGCAGTGGCGATCGAAGCGAGCGAATTCGAGCGCGTGATGAACGCCTCGCCCGATTTCCGCAGTTTCGTCTTCCAGAACGTCGGACGGCGTTTCGCCGAGGTGATTGGCCGGATGACGGAGATTGCGTTCGGGTCAATCGATGGCCGACTTGCCCGTGCACTGCTGGATGCATCGGGCCCCGCGCGGCACATGGAGCTTACGCACCAGACGCTCGCCACCGAACTTGGCTCGGCGCGCGAAGTGATCTCACGTCACCTCAAGACGTTTGAGCAGCGCGGCTGGGTCCGCCTGGGACGCGGTAGCATCGAGTTGCTGGATTACGCGGCCCTGCAGCATGTCGCTTCCGATGCGCAGTCGTCATAGCACGGCTTCTCGTGAGGGGGTGCGGCGTCGCCAATCATGAGTTGTTCGGCGCCCTTGACTCGTCAGTGCCCTGGGGAAGTTGGAAAGTTTGTGCGCGCCCGGCGAGGGTGCGACGATCCAGCGAACACCATACGAGAGCTGAGAGATGAAGGGACGTGTCGCGCTGGTCACGGGTGGCGGCCGGGGGATCGGACGCGAGGCGTCGCTGCTGCTGTCGGCAGCGGGGGCGCGTGTGATGGTGGTATCGCGCAACGCGACGGAGCTGGCAGCCGTTGGCCTCGACTACGTTGTGGCCGACCTCGGCACCGCTGCAGGTTGCGCCCTGGCCGTGGCCGAGACCGAGCGAAGACTGGGGCCGATCGATGTGCTGGTCGTGAACCACGGCATCGGGTCAGCCCACGAGCGGCTGGTCTGGGAGCAGGATCCCGAGGTCTGGCGCGAGACGATGCGCATCAACCTCGACGGTCCGTTCGAGCTCGCGCGGCTGACGGTAGGTGGCATGTGCAAGCGCGGCTTCGGCCGGCTGGTATTCACCAGTTCGACCGCCGGGGAGAAGGCGGAACGCTCCGGCAGCGCGTACACGGCCTCCAAGCATGGAGTGATCGGGCTCGCGCGTGCGGTCGCCCAGGACGCGGGGCCGTTCGGGGTCACCTCAAATGCAGTGCTGCCTGGCTGGGTGCGAACGGCAATGGCCGAGCGCTCGGCGCTGACGGAAGCGGAACGGCGCGGAATCACCGTCGAGCAGGTGTGGCGCGAGCGCGCCGCCATCTACCCCCAGAACCGTGTCCTGGAACCGAGCGAGGTCGCGCAGGTGATCGCGTTCCTGTGCAGCGACGCTGCCGGCGGCGTGAACGGCGAGGCGATCACCGTGGCGCTCGGCGGCATGTGGTAGGTGGTCGAGGCGTCCGTGGCCAGGTGGTCGCGAGTGATCCGCGCGTGGAGGCCGGGCAAGGCCGCGCAGCATCGCCCCACCCTCATGAAGACATTACGTGCCCCGGCGAATTCGTCGTCGAAGACGACCTCGGCACTGAAGTAGTCGCGCCAGAACGCGATCGTCGCGTCGATGTCGGACGCCATGAGATGTGCGTGATGAAGGCTGATCATGGGTTCCTCGGGATCGGATTCGCATTCGCCGCCTGGCTGGCCCCCGAGGGGCGAGTGCGTTCAGGTGCCGGCGCCGCGGCTGCGGCGCCGGACCGGGCTCCTCAACCGGCCTTGGCGTAATTGCTGGCGCCGAACCAGTCGACGACGACGACCGGTTCGTCACCGACGACCCAGGCGTCGTGACCCCTCGGCAGCGAGGTGATGTCGCCGGGGCCGGCGACGATTTCCGTGCCGTCGTCCATGCGGATCGCGAGCCGGCCGCTGACGTGGTACTGGAAATGGGGAGCTTCGCAACTGCGGGTCTTGGCGATTGGTTGCACATCGGTTGACCACCGCCAGCCGGGTTCGAACACCAGCCGGCCGACCTCGCCGCCCCCGATCTTCAGGACCTCCGCCCTCCCGTGCGGAAACGATCGTGTCTCGTCGGGGTGGGAAAACGTCTTGTGCTCCGTGTGCTGATGGTGCGTAGGCATGGCCGAGTCCCTCCTGCGATTGTGGGTGGCTGCGTTACACCGGCCGCAGGTTTCGCTGCAGCCGTTGCTCCGGATACGCCGCGCATTCCGGGTCGTCAAGTTGCGTTGCGGCAATGTACGAGCGAGGGGCGCGCGCAGCGGCGGCCCGCCCGGTCCCTGTCCTCACAACTGACCGAACCTGCTAGCATCCCGCGACGCCGGTGATACTCCGGCCTGCAGGCGCGCCCGTCGCGACCTCCAATGACGACCGTCTATTTCACGCTCGCTGCGATCGTTCTATATATAGCGTCGGACCGCCTGCTCGACCTGCTCGAGCGCCGCGCCGGGCACCGCTTCGAGAATCGCACGTTGATCTTCTTCGGGCTGCTGCTCGGTCTCAGCCTCGTGACGTTCGCGATGGTCCGCCGCCTCGTCGGCGTGGACTGACCCCGCTCCTCACCGGTGCCGATGCGCGCCATCATGGTGCGTCGCTCCTTTCTTTTTGCAGTGCACTTGATCTATATCAAGGACGCGCACCAGCTTAGAGCCTACTTAGAGGGGCGGTACGCCGGGCCGCAGGGGTGACCCGGGCACGATCAAGAACGAACGATCAACAGGGGGCTACATGTCCGGACCACAGTCCAACGAGCCAGGTCAGCCGGAACGCACGCCGTTCTTCCAGCGCCTGCTCGACAACCCGTTCCTGCTGCTGTTCCTCGGGGTCACGATCCCGACGGTCGTCTATCTCATCTGGGGGATCATGGAGATCATCCAGATCCCCATCGCCTCACCCTGACCGGAGACCGCAACCATGGCTATTGCATCTCCGAGCGCGGGCTGGTGGAAAGAGCCCATCCACAAGGTCGAACTGATCTGGATCATCGTCGCGTTCCTGTGGGGAATCGCGATGTTCTTCATGATGATCTACTGGCATGGCGTCGGCAGCCAGAACCTCTCGAACGAGGCCTACAAGACGACGCCGGCCGACTACGCGGCCAAGGTCGACAAGATGACCGAGGCGTACACGGTGCGCCAGGAAGGCGCGTTTCCGGTCGTGCGACCCCCGCCCGGCAGCGACGTCTACATGATGGGTCGTGTCTACATGTGGTGGCCGATGCTCGAACTCGTCAAGGGCGAGACCTACCGGCTGCACCTGTCGTCGATCGACCTGCAGCATGGCTTCTCCCTGCAGCCGGTCAACATCAATGTCCAGGTGCACCCGGGCTACGAGATGGTGTTGACGTTGACGCCGAACCAGTCGGGCCAGTTCGGCATCGTCTGCAACGAGTACTGCGGCTTCGGGCATCACACGATGACCGGCCGCATCTACGTCGTGGACAAGAAGTAGGGGGCCCGTCATGACCGCTGCAACCAACTTTCGCACCTGCCCGACGACCGGCCTGAAAATCGATCGTTCTGCGGAAAACCTCATCAAGGCCAATGCCGTCGTCGCCGTGGTGTTCCTGCTCATCGGCGGCCTGTTCGGGCTTTCGATCGCGCTCACCCGCTGGCCCGCCGTGCACCTGCTGCCGGCCGACTGGTTCTACCTCGCACTCACCGCGCACGGCTTCGACGTCCTGCTGGCCTGGATCATCTTCTTCGAGATGGCGGTGCTGTATTTCGCATCCGCGATCCTGCTCAATTCGCGGATTGCCGCACCCCGCTGGGGCTGGGCCCAGTTCTGGCTGATGCTGGTCGGCGCGCTGATGACCAACGTCGCAGTGCTGCAGGGCAACTCGTCCGTGATGTTCACGTCCTACCCACCGCTGGTAGCTGCCCCGCATTTCTACCTCGGGCTGGTGCTGTTCGCAGTCGGCGCCCTGATCGGCTGCGCCGTGTTCTTCGGCACGCTGGTGGTGGCCAGGGACGAGAAGACCTACGAGGGTTCGGTACCCCTGGTCACCTTCGGCGCCATTACCGCGGCGATCATCGCCGTGTTCACGCTGGCCTGCGGCGCGATCATCCTGATCCCGACTTTCCTCTGGTCCGTCGGCATCATCAATGGCGTCGACCCGCTGATGTACAAGCTGGTCTGGTGGGGCATGGGCCATTCCTCGCAGCAGATCAACGTCTCGGCGCACGTCGCCGTCTGGTATGCCATCGGAGCCATGGTGCTTGGCGCCAAGCCGATCTCCGAGAAAGTGAGCCGCATGGCGTTCCTCATGTACATCCTGTTCCTGCAGCTCGCCAGCGCGCACCACATGCTGGTCGAGCCCGGCGTGAGTTCGAGCTGGAAGATCTTCAATACCAGCTACGCGATGTACCTGGCCGTCCTCGGCAGCATGATCCACGGCATGACCGTGCCCGGCGCGATCGAGGCTGCGCAGCGCGCCAAGGGCTACAACAAGGGCTTGTTCGAATGGTTGCGCAAGGCGCCCTGGGGCAATCCGGCCTTCGCCGGCATGTTCCTGTCGCTGGTCATGTTCGGCTTCCTCGGCGGCATCTCCGGCGTCGTGATGGGCACCGAACAGATCAACCTGATCATGCACAACACGCTGTACGTGCCTGGGCACTTCCATGCGACCGTGGTCGCCGGGACGACGCTGGCGTTCATGGCGATCACGTACCTCCTCGTGCCGCTCATATTCCGGCGTGAGGTCATGTTCAAGAAGATCGCGCAGTGGCAGCCCTACGTGTTCGGGCTGGGCATCGCCGGGATCTCGCTGTTCATGATGGGAGCCGGAACGCTCGGGGTGCCCCGCAGGCACTGGGACATCACTTTCGCGGATGCGCTGTCCCAGTTCCAGTTCTCGCCGGCCGCGTTCCTGATGCTGGCCCTCAACGGGCTGTCGGCCATCATGGCCGCGATCGGCGGTGCGATGTACATCGTCGTCGTCGTGTGTTCGGTCTTCCTTGGCCGCAGGATCGGTGACACCGAAGTGGTGCAGCTCGGGCCGGTTTCCGGCGCGGCATCGGCGGCAGCAGTCGCTCGCTACGGCAACGAGGGAACGCTGAAGATCCCCGGCACGGTCGTGCTGGTCGGCGTGTTCTTCGTGTCGTTCGTCCTGTACTACTTCGTGAACTGGAAGTACCTCGCCGAGGTCTGGCCGCTGAAGTAGGAGCGAACATGCAGGATGCTGTCGCCCAGGATGCGGGTTTCGCCGGGAAGGGGGCTTCCTGGCGGAGCGCGGTCGAGGTGTTCAAACCGCGCATCGGGCTGGAGATCATGTTCGCCGGCATCGCCGGCGTCGCGATGGCGCAGGGGGGCGGGCTGCCGCTGCCGCAACTGCTGGTGCTGGCGACGGCGGTCTTCCTGGCCGCTGCCAGCGCCGGCGCGCTCAATCACCTGGCAGAGCGCGACCTCGACGCCCGCATGTCCCGCACCCGCGGACGTCCGTTCGTCACCGGCAGGCTCGCCGGTGGCTCGCTCTGGTTTGCGGTGATCGGCTTGCTGCTGACGCTTGCCGTCGTGTCGGCCGGCCTGGCGACGAATTGGCTGGCTGCGACGTTCGTGTTCCTCGGCGCCTTCACCTACGGTGTCGTCTACACCCTGTGGCTGAAGCGGCGGACGTGGCTGAACATCGTCGTGGGCGGTCTGGCGGGCAGTTTCGCCGTGCTCGCCGGCGCCGCGGCGGTGAACCCGGATCTCGGGCCGGCGGCGTGGACGTTTGCGGTGGTGCTGTTTCTCTGGACTCCGCCGCACTTCTGGAGCCTCGCCATGTATTACCGCCAGGACTACGCCGACGCGGGCGTACCCATGCTGCCGGTGGTGTTCGGCGACCGGGTCGCGGCCCGTGTGATCCTCGGGCACACTGTCCCGCTGGTGCTGCTGGCGCTGTTGCCAGTCGCCTGGGGCGCGGGGAATTTTTACCTCGCCTGCGCCGCGGCGGGCGGCGCGTACTTTCTGTATCGCAGCGTCCTGCTCGTGCGCGAGCCGACGCAGAAGAACGCCATCCGCAACTTCCTGGCGTCCCTGCTGCAGCTGACCCTGCTGTTGGTCGGGGCCATCGTCGATGGAGCCGTTGCAGGCCGCCTGGTCGCGTACTGAGCCATGCGCGCGCACCTTCGAAGGCCAACGCTGCAAGGCGGGCTCCTGGCAGTTCTCGCGTGCGCGGCAAGCGCCGGGGCGCTCGCACAGTCTGCAGTCCCGGACAACGACGCCGCGCTGGCGACCAGCCAGGCGGCGATCGCGCGGCAACTCGGCGACTACCAGTTCGTCGACCAGCACGGACAGGCTTTCCGGCTGTCGGATCTTGGCGGCAAGCCGGTCGTGCTCAGCCTCGTCTACACCAGTTGCTACTACGTCTGTTCGGGCCTGACCGTGCACCTGCGCGACGTCACCAAGGTGGCGCGGAAAGCGCTTGGCCCGGACAGTTTCGCCGTGCTGACCGTCGGGTTCGACACGCCAAACGATACACCCGAACGGATGCGGCTGTTTGCGCAGGACCGCGGTGTGGACGTGCCGGGGTGGTACTTCGCCAGCACTGATGCGGCGACGCTGGGGCGGCTCGCGCGCGACGTCGGCTTCACTTACCGGCCCTCACCCAAGGGCTTCGACCACATCACGCAGACTACGGTCATCGACCGCGCCGGACGGGTGGTGCTGCAAGTGTACGGCCAGGACTTCAATCCGCCGAATCTCGTCGAGCCGCTGAAGCGCCTGATCCGCGGCCAGGAGATCGAGCGCGGGACGCTAGCCGGTATGATTCGCTCGGTGAAGCTCTTCTGCACGATCTACGATCCCGCCAGCGGCCGCTACCGCTTCGACTACTCGATCGTCGCCGACGCGATCGCGGGCGTCCTCGCCCTCGGCATGGTGGCAATCGCGATCGCGGTCGCCTGGCGGAACTCGCATTGATCGGCACCGCACCCGCGTCCTGCAGCAAGGATCGATCGGAGTGAAGCTGCTCAAGTCGGGATTGCGCGCGCTCTTCCTGCGCCTCGAGCAGGTCTGCGAGAAGTTCTTCGGGCCGGGCCTGAATCCGCTGGTGCATCTCGGTTCGCTGGGCTGGTTCCTGTTCTGGATCGTCACCGTCACCGGCATCTACATCTACGTGTTCTTCGACACGGGCGTGACGCAGGCTTACGCGTCTCTCGAGTACCTCTCGCGCGAGCAGTGGTACCTCGGCGGCATCATGCGCAGCCTGCATCGCTACGCCTCCGATGCGATGGTCGTGGTGGTCATGCTGCACCTGTTGCGTGAATTCGCCATGGACCGCATGCGCGGCAACCGCTGGTTTCCGTGGGTTACCGGGGTGCCGCTGCTGTGGTTCCTGTACGCCTGCGGCATCACCGGCTACTGGCTGGTGTGGGACCAGCTGGCGCAATACGTGGCCATCGCCACCACGGAATGGCTCGACAGCATCGGCATCTTTGCCGAGCCCATTGCGCGGAACTTCCTCGACAGCTCGCACCTGGCCGGGCGCTTCTTCACGCTGATGGCCTACATCCACATCGCCGTGCCGCTGATCATGCTGCTGTTCATGTGGGTGCACATCCAGCGTCATGCACATGCGCGGGTGAACCCGCCGCGCGCGCTCGGGTTCGCGGTGCTGGGGGCGCTCGTTGCGCTTTCGTTCGTCGTGCCGGCCATGAGCCAGGCGCCGGCAGACCTGGACCGTGCCCCGTTCGAGGTCGGCTTCGACTGGTTCTATCTCACGGTGTATCCGCTGCTCGACGTCGTCAACGGCCGCGTGCTCTGGGCAGCGCTGGTCGGCGGCAGCGTGTTTCTCACGTTGCTGCCGTGGTTGCCGCCGCTGCGCAAGGCACCCGCCGCCGTGGTCGACCTCGACAACTGCAATGGCTGCGGGCGCTGTTTTGCGGACTGCCCGTTCGGTGCGATCACGATGAGCGGACGGACCGACGGCACGGCGTTCGACCAGGAAGCCCGTGTCGACGCCGACATGTGCATGAGCTGCGGCATCTGCGTCGGCGCTTGCCCGACGGCAACGCCGTTCCGTCGAGCAGGCGCACTGGTGGCCGGCATCGAGCTGCCTGCCCTCCCCATCGCAGGCCTGAGGGACCAGGTCCTGGCCGCAACCGGTGCATTGCGTGGCAGCGACCGCGTCGTCGTCTTCCGGTGCGCGCACGCCGGCGCCCTCGACGCCCCGGCGGATCCAGGAGTCGCCGTCGTGCCCATGCCTTGCGTCGCCATGCTGCCGCCGTCGTTCATCGACCTGGTGATCTCGCGCAAGCATGCCGACGGCGTGTTGATCGCCGGCTGCGCCGAGGAAGACTGCTTCGAGAGGCTCGGCAATCGGTGGGTGGACGAACGCATCGCCAACGAGAGGGATCCAAACCTCCGCAATCGGGTGGATCGCGACCGCGTAGCCGTCTCGTGGGCATCGCCGGTGCAGTCGCATCGGACGCGCGAGAGCCTGGCGCAATTCCGGCAACATCTGCGTGCATTGGCCGCGTCGCCGCACGTGGGCCGGACGGGAACGGCGTGGCGCGCACAGTTCAGCCAACTGGCGGCACCCCTGAGGGTCGTCGGGATGACAGCGGTGCTCGGGGCCGTCGCGTTCCTGATCGGCTGGTTCGCCACGCGGCCCGCGTATGCATACCTGGACCGCGACCAGGCCTTGCTCAAGCTGAGCTTCAGTCACGCCGCGCAGCCGCTGCAGCCCTGTCGACACTACAGTCCCCAGGAACTGGCGGAGTTGCCTTTCAACGAGCGCAGCGCCACGACCTGCAAGCGCGGGCGCTGGCCCGTCTACCTGGAGTTCGAGCTCGACGGTCGGACCATACACCGGGCGACGCACCAGGCCGCGGGCCTCTGGGACGACGGGCCTTCCACCGTCTACGCAAGCTTCCGCGTGCCTGCCGGCCAGCACAGGCTGGCGCTGCGACTGCGCGACAGCGGTCGGGCGACGGGATTCGACTATGCCAGTTCCGCGACCGTCTCCCTGACGCCCGGCCAGAACTTCGTCATCGATTTTCGCGGCACGGAAGGGGGCTTCCAGTTCGGCCGCGCACCGGCGCATGGCCGGTCCACGCGGGAGGTGCCACCATGACGTTACTGCAGTGGCGCGACGAATACCGCATCGGCATTGCCGAAGTGGACCACGAGCACCAGGAACTGATTGGCCTCATCAACGAAGTGCATGCCGCTTTGGGGGCGGACCGGTCCTCCGGGCGCATCGAGGAATTTCTCGGTGAAATCTACGCGCGCATTGCGGCGCACTTCGCCCTGGAGGAGAAGGACATGCGGGCGCACCGGTATCCGGAATTCAGCCAGCACAAGGCGGATCACGAGCGGCTGCTCGACGATATCCGCGACATCATGGACGAGCATGGCGAGAGCGGCGTGCTCGATGACCAGGCGTTCTCGTACCGCCTGGCGGCCTGGTTCGGCGACCATTTCAAGACCCACGACGCGCGGCTGCACCGTTTCCTGCGGGTTCAGCGCTAGGCGCCAGGGACGCGATACGGTTCGGAAGGTACCTGCGTTGCGAGCATAGACATGAAGAATAGCCAGGCCTGCAATCAGCCGGTGCAGCGGTCTTGAATCCCCGGTTGCCCCGCATCCTGCTGCTGGCCACCGTGGCGTTCGTCGCCGCGCTGATCGGCGCGCGGGCACTGCTGCCCGACGTCACAGCGCTGCCACAGCTCGAACGCGCGGTGTGGTTGCCCGATCTGCCGACCACCCAGCACCCTGCCGTGTTGCTCGTGACCGTCGACCCGTCGCGGGACGACGCAGCGACGCTGGCGCCATACGTCAGGTACCTCGACCCGGCTTTCCATGCAGTGACGGGCGACGAGGCCAGTCTCGCCCGACTGGCACGAGCGCTCGGCGCCGCGTATACCCGCGCGAGCATGGCGGCCGGCTCGTCGCGACCTCTGGCGCGCCGCACGACGCGGACGTCCTTGCGCGCGACTATCGCACGCTCGTGGCGCGCGGCATCGGGATGGGGCGTCAATAGGCGCTCTGCAGCGCTTCGCTGACGAGCGCCCGCAGTTGCTGCTCACCAAAGCTCGGCATGGGGCGTCCGTTGACGAAGTATTCCGGCGTCGCAGTGACTTTCAGCGCCACGGCATCGTTGCGGTCCCGCTCCATGCGCTGCGCGACTTCGGGCGCATTCATGTCCACCATGAGTTGCTCCAGGTTCAAGCCTGCGCCGGCAATTGCCTGCAGAACCAGATCCGGTTGGACAGTGTGACTGGGAGCCCATTGCGCTTGTGATGCCAGCAGCGCTTCCAGGGTCGCCAGGTACTTGTCCTGCCTGCGGCTCGCTTCCAGGAGCCTCACCACGTACTCAGAGCCGTCGTGGAATGCGACGTGGCGAATCGACAGGCGGATCCTGTTCGGATTGTCGGCCATCAACTGCTTCACGATCGGGAAGAAGTGGGCACAGGTTTCACACGCCGGATCGATGAATTCGACGATGTGCACCCTGGCGTTCGCGTCGCCGAGCGTCGGTGAATGGTCACTCGCGAGTGGAGCATGGTTCGCGGTGACCGCGCCCTGCGCAGACTGCGGCCGGTCGTCCCGGTACAGCAGCGTCCCCACCACGACGGCAACCAGCGCGGCGACGACGGAACCGATGACGATACCCTTTCGGCTGGTCCGGCTCGCTCCGGGTACCGGGTCCACAGGCGGATCCTGGCGTGCCGGGTTCGGTTTGTTTCTCATGGTCTTTCGGCTCATGGGGGCTCCCGTTGCGTGCCGTGAACGGCGGTTGCGGTGGTACCGGCAATCTGGCCATTCTCGCCCGGATGAGATCGTATTTGACACACCGCGCTGGGCGGGCTCGGGATGTCGGCCGCTCGATGCTGTCCCCGGTCACCACCTCACTGCAATGACTTAGGTTCAGAATGGCGCGACGCAAGACCCGGCCCGGTTGCGATGGACTGCGCATCCAGAGTCCGGGACGCGTGGCGACCGGTCGGGTCGCGATGGAATCCAGAGGGGTTCGAACGATGAATGGCTTTACGCAATCGTCGGCGCAAGCTTCACGACCTGGCAAACGGGAGCCATCCCCCTTTGACAGACTGTTCGAGCCGGTCACGCTCGGCCCGGTCACCGCACCCAACCGGTTCTACCAGGTTCCGCATTGCAACGCGCTCGGCCACCGCATGCCGAACGCACTCGCCGCGATGCGAGGAATGAAGGCCGAAGGCGGCTGGGGCGTCGTCTGCACCGAGGAAGTGGAGATACACCACAGCAGCGACCTGGCGCCCTACGTCGAAGGTCGCCTGTGGGACGACGACGACATCCCGGCCATGGCGCTGATGGCGGACGCCGTTCACCAGCACGGTGCGCTCGCGGGCATTCAATTGGCATACAGCGGCGCCAACGCGACGAACCTATACTCGCGCACGCCGCCGCTGGGACCGCGCTCCATGGGCACCATCGGTGGTACGGGCTGGGAGCCCGTCCAGTCGCGCCGCATGGACAAGACGGACATCCGCAATGTGCGCCTGTGGCACCGGCAGGCGGCATTGCGCGCGAAGCGTGCCGGCTTCGACATCGTCTACTGCTATGCCGGGCACGGCATGACCGTGGCGATGCAGTTCCTGATGCGCAGCTGCAACGACCGCACCGACGAATATGGTGGCTCGCTCGAGAATCGCGCTCGCCTGCTGCGAGAACTGATCGAGGATACCAAGGACGCGGTGGGCGACTCCTGTGCCGTCGCGGTGCGGCTGGCTGTCGATGAACTGCTGGGCAGCGACGGCATCACGCACGAGGGCGAGGGCCACGACGTCATAGCCATGCTGGCGGAGTTGCCGGACCTGTGGGACGTCAACCTCAGCGGCTGGAACAACGACTCGGTCTCATCACGTTTTGCGAAGGAGGGCTACCAGGAACCGTACACCCGTCTTGTCAAGAAGCTGACCAGCAAGCCGGTGGTCGGCGTGGGGCGCTACACCTCACCGGACTCGATGGTCTCCGCCGTGCGGCGCGGCGTGCTCGACCTCATCGGCTCCGCCCGCCCGTCCATCGCGGATCCGTTCCTGCCGACGAAGATCCGCGAGAATCGCATCGAGGACATCCGCGAATGCATCGGCTGCAATATCTGCGTCACTGCCGACATGCGCAGCGTTCCGATCCGCTGCACGCAGAACCCGACGATGGGCGAGGAATGGCGGCGCGGCTGGCATCCCGAGACTGTCAATCGCAGGACGACCGACGAAGGAATACTGGTCGTCGGCGCCGGCCCCGCCGGCCTGGAAGCTGCGCGCGCGCTTGGCCAGCGCGGCTACCACGTCACGCTCGTCGAGGCTGGCCGCGAGCTCGGTGGGCGCGTCCTGCACGAAGCCTCCCTGCCCGGTCTGAATGAATGGCGGCGCGTGGCTGATTGGCGCATCAGCCAGTTGCTACGAATGCCAAACGTCGATGTTTACCGCGCCAGCCCGATGGCAGCTGCCGACATCCTGGACACCGGGATTCGGAACGTCATCCTCGCCACGGGCTCCGCCTATCGGCGCGACGGAATCGGCCGCACGCTGTGGCGGCCCATCGCGGGTCATGCACTGTCCAACGTTCTGACACCCAACGACGTCTTCGAAGGTCGTGCGCCAGCAGGGCGCGTGCTCATCTATGACGACGATCACTATGTGATGGGCGGCGCGCTGGCAGAACTCTGCGCAGGCCGCGGCTGCACCGTAACGCTCGTCACGCCTGCACCCGAGGTTTCGTACTGGACGCGATTCGCGCTCGAGCAGGAGCGAATCGAAGCGGGACTCCGCAGCCTCGGCGTGAAACTGCTCACCAGGCATACGCTGTCGCTGGTCGGACTCGATTCGGCCACCGTCATCGACTGTGTGAGCGGCACTGCTTGCGCGATTCCCGTCGACAGCGTGCTGCTCGTGACGGACCGGGTTCCCGCCGACACCCTGTACTACGAACTGCAGCCCGCGCTGACCGACGGCAGGCTGCGCTCGTTACGCATCATCGGCGACGCCGAGGCGCCGAACCTGATTGCACAGGCCGTCTTTGCCGGTCACCTGGCCGCCCGCGAATTCGACGAGGCGCCGGTCCACGGCACGCCCTTCAGGGTCGAGCGGGTCACGGTTTGACATACCTACCGACTGCCGGTGAGTGACCGCCGCGTCTGCAGGCGTCCAGGCGGGCCGATCGTCCTGCGACGGCGCTGCGGATGCCGTCCCCGAGCAAGCAGGGCAAAGCATGGAATCAAGTCACGTAATCTCCCTATGTCACGCACGCGTGCCGGGGCGTATGCTGCATAGCAGCAAATGCTGTTTCGTGGCATCCGTCCAAGGAGCAATCAATGGTTGCCTATCTGAATGAGTTCGCGAGTGAACAGCGGCAGGTCCTGGCTGAGCAGGTGCAGAAGTTCCGTCAGCAGCCGATCGAGTCGATGCGCGAAGTCGCCGCGACTTCCGCTGACGGCATCAAGTCGCTGAAGGCGCCCGTCCGCGCGTTTGCGCACTCGGGCGTGAAGCTGGTGGCGATATCGCAGAGCGCCATGCAGAACCTGATCGAACTGGAGTCGGAGGTCGTCACGTCGGCACTGACGGCTGCGGCTCTGCGTCTCGAGCGCGCCGCGGCAGCGGAGAACGTTGCCTACCTGCTGATCGAACAAGCCGAAATGCTTGGCGCTACCCGTGATCGCGTCGCAGATGAGGTGGCCCGTGCAGTCGAGATCTTCAGGGTTGCGGGCCGCGAAGTGCGCAAGGTCGGGACCCACCTGTATGGCCAGGTCTTCGAGCGGGCCGAGGAAGCTCCCCTCAAGGCGAAGGGCGCCCGTGCCCGCAAGGCGAAGCGCGCGGTCCGGAAGCCGACCCCTCGCGCGCGCAAGGCCGCCGCCTGAGCGCCGGAAGCGCCCGGACCGACCCGCAGCGACTTGACCTTTCCCCCCTGCAAGCGCCCTCCCTGGAGGGCGCTGCCTTTTCCACGACCTTCTTCCCGGCTGCAAGGGCCGCCAGCCTGGCCCGGCAGCCTGCCAAACCTGCCATCATTTGCGGGGAGGGGAATCGTCGATGATCGGCAGGCTGACGGACCGCGTGCTCTCCTGGATCGACGCCAGCCTGGCGGCATTCGGCCACGGCTTCATCCTCGCGTGGACCAGGGTCGAGCGCAGTTACCGGCGGCCGTTCTCGCAAGTCGCGTTGCGGCTGAAGTTCGCGTTTTATCCGCTGCTCGCGCTTGGCGCGATCGCCTGGCTCGCCTGGGACTGGAGCCACGCCCGCTCGCTCAACTCGGCCGAGGATGCGATCTTCGATCGCGTGGTCCAGTGGCGGCCGTTCGAACCGCAGCCTTCCGGTCGCGTGGTCGTGGTCGAAATCGACGAGTGCTCGATCGAATATTTCCGCGCCCGCAACGAAGGCGGCTGGCCGTGGAGCCGTCAACGGCACGCGGATCTGCTCGACCAGCTGGATCGAGCCGGGGTGCGCGCCGTCGGCTACGACGTGCTGTTTACCGATCCGTCGCAAAGCGATCCGGTCGGCGACGCAACCCTGGAGGCCATGGCGCAAGGCGGCGGCGGCCGCTTTGTCTTCAGTTCCACGCGACTGCATCCGGATTACGATGCGGGTTCGCCCGTGCGGGCGTCGCAGTCCCCGGCGGCGTTCGCGCTGCATGCCCATCCGCGAATCGATCCGCAGGTCGCGTTGTTGCTGCCCTACGGCGAGGCGATGGCGGGCTTCAGCGCAATTGCCAACGTGACTCGCAGCGAGGATGGCGTACTGCGTGACATTCCGTTGCGCGAGACCGTCGGCGACTGGGCCCTGCCGTCGCTGCCGTTGCGCCTGGCGACGACCGCGACGGCGCGATCACCTGGCGACCTCGCGGCCATGGTGCGGCCGAACTGGCGACGGGACACGCGGCTGCCACGCATCAGCGCCGCCGACCTGCTGGCTGGCGGCCAACCCGTCTGCCGCGATGCGACGACCGCGCCGCCGGTCCTGAAGGATCGCGTGGCGCTGGTCGGCTACACGGCCTCCGGTCTCAACGATGCCAAGCCCACCCCGGTCGATCCGGTGATGCCGGGCGTGGAGGTCATGGCCGAGGCCACCGAGGCATTGATTGCCGGCAGCGCCATTCGGGCGCCGCCGGCGTGGCTCAAGTATGTCATTGCCATGCTGCTGGTCGCGCTGACCACGTTCGCTTTCTACCGCGGCGAACCGGCCACCGACATCGACTCGGTCTTCGTCGCCGCCAACGTGACGATGTTGACGGCCGCGTTCGTGGGTCTCACGTTCTTCGGGTTCTTCTTCGACATCTTCGCCAGCATCGGGTTTGTCGCCCTGGTCTTCGGCCTGTGTCGCCTGTACGCCGGCATACAGCGCGGACGTGCGGTGGGCAATGGCGATTTCCTGCCGGAGTTTGCGCCGGACCGGGACCGCTGGCTGGCGGTCGCGCGCCTGCGCTTCGTACCCGACGCGCAGCTCGACGCCAGGGCCGCGGCGCGACGGCGACGGGAGTACCGTCGCCGGCTGCGGCGCTTCCTGTACGCCGGCAGCGATGCGGTGATGCTGGAGGGCGTGGTGGAACGCAAGAGCTGGCTGCACGAAGCCCTGGACGACTTGATGGTGCTGGTCTGGCACGGTGCAAGCGAGGCTGCGGCGCGCGCTGCCGCCAGGCACGATCTCGCAAGGCTCGAGCGGCAGCTCGCGGAATACGACGAGCGCCTGCCCGATGACGGCAGCGTGCGCATCGCCTTCGCCTGCGCCGAAATCGACGATGGCGCCGCTGACACCGATCGCGGCGAGCGCCGGCGCCTGCGGGAACTGGTCGGCCAGGTGGTGGCTGCCGCGGGCGAATCGCCACTGGCGCGGCGCGCGACCTTCTTCGATCATAGGGACGTGTCGTCGGGAGGCTCGTGATGCGCAACATCCTGTTCGCCCTGTTCACGCTCGCGCCGCTGGCATCGAGCGCGGGCGCCGCGGAGCTGCCGGCCGTCGTGCACAAGCCGACCGCGGACGTGTATGCCCAGCCCAGGTTCGATGCGCCGAAGCTCGCGACCCTGCAGCGTGACACGGAGGTCAGGATTTCCGCGCAGCAGGGGCTGTGGTACCAGTTACTGCTGTCCGCCGGGGCGCCGGGCTTCGTGCGCGTCAATGACGTGCGCGTGGCCTATGCCGGAGCAGAGGATGGCGAAGCCAACCTGCGTGTGCTGATGGGAGGCAAGGCCGGCAAGGGCCGCGTCACCGAGACGGCCGGCGTGCGCGGCATCGACGAGAGCGATCTGCGATCCGCATCGCTCAACCAGGCGCAACTGGACGCGATGGTCGGTCATCGGGTCGATGGATCCGCGGCTGCCGCGTATGCCGCGGAGCAGGGCTGGCAGGCGACACGCGTGGCGTATGCCGGGGAGGCCAGGGCCGCGAAGAAGTCCGGGAATCCGCCAGCGGAGCCCGCGGCTTCGAAGACGGAGCTGGCGAGATCCGTGGGTGGCCTGCTCGGTTCACTGGGGGTCAATGTCGGCACGAAGCTGGACACGGCCGCCAAGGTAGCGCCGAAGTCCGAGGACGAGCTGGCCGCGGAGGAAATCGCGCTCGGCCCGGAACTCGCAGGCCGAATTCTCGGCGCGCGCCCGTTGTGGAGCGATGAAGGCGCGCAGCAGCATGTCAACCTCGTCGGACGCTGGGTCGCGTCGCAGACTAGTCGTCCCGGGCTGCCATGGACCTTTGGCGTGATCGACACGCCCGAGGTCAACGCATTCGCTGCGCCGGGCGGCTTCATCCTGGTCACGCGCGGCCTGTACCAGCTGTTGTCGTCGGACAGCGAGCTCGCGGCGGTGCTCGGGCACGAAATCAGTCATTGCGTGCAGCGCGATCACTACAACGTGATCCACAAGCAGGAAGTGACGGCCGCCGGCAAGGACCTGGCGATGCAGGACGTCAGCGCCGGCAACGACAGCGTCGCCGGCAGCTACGCGCGGCGTTACGCCGAGAAGCACGGCGCCGCCATCATGCTGACATCACTGGATCGCAACGCGGAGTATCGCGCGGACGAAGCCGCGGAATTCTATCTCGCCCGAGCCGGCATGAATCCGCTGGCCTTATATGCAGTCCTGCAGAAACTCACCGCACTCGGCAGCGAGTCGGCGAGCCTGGCGCAGCTCTACAAGACGCACCCGCCGCTGGCTGGGCGGCTCGATCGCATCGATCAGCGCGGGCTTGGCGCGCTGGAAACCTACGCGACGCGCGAGTGAGCGCCGGGACGCATTCGGGTGCTGCGTCGCAGTCATGCAGGGCAGTGCAGCGGAGGCGGACGAGGAACGTTCGTCAGGCCGGTCGTGGCGGGGGCTCGTCCTTCTGCTGCTGACGGCGCTGCTGCTTCTCTTCGCGCTTCTTCTTCGCGGCCTCTTCGCGCTGCTTCTTCTGCTGCGAGTAATTCGGGGGTCTGGGCATGGAGTCTCCACTTGCAATCGTGACTATCGAGCAGGGTAACGGTTGCACGGTCCGGGGAACAGTGGTGGCCGTGGCGGGGAGGCCGGGGACCGCCTGCGGATGCTAGGCTCTGGAGGGCGGACGAACCACTGCCCCTCCAGCGAGGATCAAGACAACGTGTTCGACATCACTGCCTCCGTGCGGCTGCGTCCCTCCCCGTATTATGAAGCCACGCTGGCCGAGGGCGTCACCGGGTTCCAGCCGTATAACCGCATGCTCCTGCCCACGAGCTTCGGCGATCCGGAAGCGGAATACTGGCGCTTGATCAAGGGTGTCGTGCAATGGGACGTCGGCTGCGAGCGGCAGGTGCAGCTGACGGGGCCGGACGCCGGGCGGCTCGCGCAGATCCTGAGTCCTCGCGACCTGACCCGTTGCAGGGCAGGCCAGGGCAAGTACGTGCCGCTGTGCAACCACGCGGGCGTGCTGATCAATGACCCGGTCCTGCTCAAGCTCGACGAGGACCGTTACTGGCTGTCGATCGCGGATTCTGACATCTGGCTCTGGGCGCAGGCGATCGCCGCCGAGCGCCGGCTCGACGTCGAGATCAGCGAACCCGACGTCTCGCCATTGGCGGTACAGGGGCCACGAGGCGAGGACGTGGTCGCTGCGATCTTCGGTGACTGGGTACGCGAGCTGAAGTACTTCTGGTTCCGTGAGACTGCAATCGAGGGCATCCCGCTCGTGGTCGCACGCTCGGGCTGGTCGAAGCAGGGGGGATTCGAGCTGTACCTGATGGACGGAGCACGCGGCACGCAGCTGTGGAATATCGTCAAGGAAGCCGGCAGGCGCTGGGACATCGGCCCCGGCGCGCCCAACACCTGCGAGTGGGTGGAGAGCGGACTGCTGTCTTTCGGCGCCGACACCGATGACGCCACGAACCCTTACGAAGTGCGCCTGGGCAAGTACGTGGAATTACAGGTGCCGGACGAGGTGATCGGCATACAGGCGTTGCGCCGCATCCATGCCGCAGGTCCCCGGCGTCACCAGCTCGGCCTGGTGCTGCACGGGCACGAGCCGATCGCGCTGCGCTCGAGCTGGCACACGATCCGCAAGGGCAACGAGAACGTGGGTAGCCTCACCAACTGCATGTGGTCCTACCGTCTCAAGCGGAACATCGGCTATGCATTGATCTCGATGGCCTGCAACCCGGGCGACGCTGTTGAGGTCATTCACGAGGGGCGGCCGCTCGCCGGCGCCCTGACGGGGTTGCCGTTCCTCTAGCCTCCGGGTCAGTGCGCTCACGGCCTGCCGGTCGGCGGTTCCAGCGCGTCTGCAGGCACCGCGACCGGGTGCTTGCGGAAGATTGCAGTGATGCCGAACAGCATGATGGCGATTGCGCCCAGCAGCGCGTAGTTCTGCACGAAGCTCGTGTACTCGGACAGGCTGCCGAATGTCTTCGAGCCCGCGGAGTGGCCGAGGTTGGCCATCGACATGTAGACCGCGAACTGCGTGGCCGAGATGCGAGTGGAGCAGATGCTCATGGCCAGGGCGATGACGCAGACCATCGTGACAGGCTGCATCAGCACGTACGCCGACAGCATGAACAGCACGTAGGTGCTGTTGGTCCAGAGTTGCTGGGTTCCGGCCAGCAGGAATGCGTGTACGCAGACCACGCCGATGGTCAGCAGCAGCATGGTCCTGGCGCCGAAGCGGTCGATCAGCGGCCCGAGCGCGAGCGCCGCAAAGGCTCCGGTGAGCCCCATCACGGCCACGAGTTGTGACCACTGGGCCGTCGTGAACGAAAAGAGCTTTACGGCTGCGATCGGCATCAGGGCCTCGCCGTAGCCAGTGACCACTCCGTCGAAGAACATGATCAGCGATACGACGAGGCTGGTGCGTCCCCAGAGCACCGCGTTCAGGTCCTGCGCGACGCTCTTGAACGAGCTTGCGACACTGCGTTGACCCACGGCCTCGCCCTGTGTCCAGGGCAGCAGGCGCTCGCCCTCACGTTCCCGCACGAAGAAGAAAGCGATCAGGACCAGGCCCGCACCGGCCGCGGCGACCACTCCAGTGACGGCCAGGCCGTACTTGACGAGCAGGGTTCCCGAGAGCGCGGCCGTTACCGCCCACCCGACGGCCTTGCCACAGCTCATGAACGCATTGATCCGGCCGTGCTCGGACTCGGGCACGAGATCGATCGCCATGCCGTCCACGGCCACGTCCTGGGTGGCCGTGAACGAATTGATGACGACACCGAGCGCCGTCAGCAGCCCGATCTGCGCCATGGGGTCGTCGATGACAGCCAGGCTCAGGAGGCTCAGCACAAGCCCGAACTGGGCGCCGAGTACCCACGGGCGGCGACTGCCCATCGGCCGGTAGGCGAATCGATCCATGAGCGGGCCGGTGACCAGCTTGAAAGCCCACGGCAGCACGATGATCGCAAGGTAGGAGGCGATGGCGCCGCTGCTGGCCCCCTGGCTCGCCAGCCAGGCCGGCATGGCGATGTGCAGGAGGCCCTTTGGAATGCCCTGCGCAAAGTAGAGCGCCGCGCCGCTTGCATAGCGCACGGCCGGGCTCCTCGACATGTAGAGCGTCGACGCCATGGTTCTGTCCCCCTGCCAGGCGACCGCTGTGCGGAAAGCGCCGGCCTGTCGTTCTTGTTGCACTCAGATTCTAGCGCGTCAGAACCATGCCGGAACATGGATGTCCGACCTCGCCCGGGACGATGCGGATTTCGATCCGGTCGCGACTGGCGCAAGGCCGGCCAGGCGCTACCCGGGCCGCATCTCCAGCCACGCCTTGTTCGAAGATCGGGCGAATGTCAGAGTCTTTGACTGCATCCAAGCCGGTGTTGCACGATAGCCCCGGATCGATCGATACCAACATAAGCAGGGGAGATCAATATGAAGCAACTCACGGTAGTGCTGGCAGCCCTGGTGGGTTTATTCGTGCTCGCGAATACCGCCGAAGCGACGGTCCTGCGGGTCGTCGTGGTTGAAACCAACGACGTGACCGCCTACATGGGGCAGTTGAACACTCTCAAAGCGAGCCTGCAGCGCCTCGGCAGCAAGTCGACGGTGCGGGCCTGGCGCGCGCGCTTTGCGGGCCCGAACGCGGGCTCGATCGTCGTTGCGGTCGAGTATGCCGACATGGCGACCTTCGCAGCGGAGGACTCCATGATCGCGAAGGACGCGGAATACCAGGCGACGCTCAAGAGCATGAGCCAGATGCGCAAGATCGTCTCGGACAGCCTGTACGAAGAGCTGAAATAGCCGATGCGCGGCCGGTCGCCGTCGTCCGGCGGCGACTGGCGCCTGCCCGGACGGGGAAATGAACCAGAAGCCGGCTGCCGGCTCCGTGGACACGATCCCGAGTCGATTGCGCCCGGTCGGGCCTGGTCAACGCTGGGCGCCGGACGCGTAAGCGTCCGGCCAGAGCTGGTTGCGCAGCTTCTGCGGGTCTGCCAGCACGTTCGCGCGTGATCTGGCAACCTCCGCGCCGCGCAGAGGTTCGAAATTCTCTGGCAATGTGTCCCGGTTGTACTCGAGGAGCAGCCAGTTCAGGACGGCCGCCAGTTCGTCGTTGCTGAGTGGAGCCTGCGCCGCGCCAGGCACGCGGGCGATGTAGTCCCTCCCTTCGGCCGATGCCACGATGCGACCGAGTGGACCCGACAGCGACGGCACGTCGGGCGGAACGCCGCTGGCGTCCACAAGGTGACACCCGGCGCAGTGCATCAGGTAGTCAGACCGGGGATTCGCGAGCGAGGGCGCCGCCAGCGCCAGCAGCGAGCCGGCAACGAGTCCGGTGAGGAAGCGTCGCAAGACGGGATCACCCTTGGCCGCCAGCCTCGCCGAGCACGATCCCGACGGTGCAGTGATACGCGCGGCTTTCGGTGCCGAAGCACCAGATCACGCTGCTGCTCTTGCTCGGGTAATACACCGGCCGTGCCCGCTCGGTATTGTGGCAGTGACAGCGATTGCAGAATGCCTTGCCGCAGCAGTCGTTGTAGGAAATCAGGTAGTCTCGGTCATCCACCGGATTGCGACAGGTGCCGACCCAGGTGATGGGCGACGGCTCGGCGCCGGGCGGGCAGGAAGTGTGCGTGCCGCCGCAGCAGCTGCACAACGTGCCGCTCAGCGCGCAATAACGCCAGTAGTCGCAGCTCTGCGGGTCACCGAGCTCGGCGACTGATTCCGCGGCGAAGGCCCGCACGACCGGCAACAGGGGCAGCACCGCCGCGCCTGTCAGCACCGTGCCCAGCCGGGCCAGGAAACTGCGGCGTGAAGTCGTCCTGGCCAGCTTCCGGCTGCCTTCTCTGGTCTTGCGATCCAGCCATTGCCAGGTTCCATCGACGATCTTCGAGTTCTTCATGTTGGCTGTCCCTTGAGGGCGGCTTCCTCCTGGCGGTCCGCGATTCCAGCAAACTCCTGCAGCGACCGGATGCCAGACCGCATCGATTCCACCAGGCTTTCGAGGTGTTCCCGCGTGTTCACGAGGCCCTTGCTCTTCAATACGCCGTCGCCGCCGATCAGGATGGCGAACGGGAGCTTGCTGACCGCGTAGCTCAGGCCGAGCGCCTGCGATACGACGTAAGGATACGCGTCGATGCGCAGATCGCGGACGTAGGCCCGGTGCTGCTCGAGCTTGTCGCCGTCGCTCGCGAATACCAGCCGCAGGCGCTCGGCCTGCGCCATGGACAGTGCCGTCGGCACGAGTGCCTTGCAGACCGGACAGGTCGGCGAAACCCACAGCACCAGTGTCGCGCGCCCGTCCGGGCCCGGTCCGCCCACGCTCACCTCCGCGCCGCTCAGGTCGCGATAGGCGGCTGGCTGAGTGCGTTCGCCGACCTTCGGCCCGGTCGTTGGCATCAGCGCTCCGGCCGGCGATACCCGCTCGTGCAGCACGCCAACCTGCCGCGCCAGCGCCAGCACGACCAGCGCCAGCACGATGACGACGCACCAGAGCACGGCGTTGGATATCAGCAACGCGTCAGTCACGCAGCCTTCTCCACGACGAGATCGCCGCGCCGTTGCGCAGCAACTGGGAGACCCCGGCGTGCAGCAAGCCGCAAGCCGCCAGGGCCAGGGCGAGCGTGAGCCAGTCGTAGCGACCGAGCTCACGGCTTGCCGCCGGCAACGTTGCGAGCACAGCCAGGGCGCCGAGTAACAGGTTGCGTGCCACCAGCCACCAGGACAGTGGCTGGTCCTCGCCCGCTGCGCCGCCGAACCCGCAGCCGCAGCTGATGTGGACACGACCACGCCAAAGGTTGATCGCAATGGCGCAGGCATAGAGAGCCAGCAATCCTGCGGTGAGGACCGCAACGGTATCGATTTCGTGTCCCGTGAGCCAGGCGAGGCCCAGCGAGGCCTCGAGCACCGGGATCAGCGCTGCCGTGGGACGCAGTAACGAGCCGGGCAGCAACCGGTAATCGCCCAGTGCGGCAATGAACCTTTCCCGCGCGGCGACCTTGTGCCATGCCGAAAGCAGCAGCAACAGTGCGCACGCGACCGCGATCACGAGCCTGAACAAAGGATCAATCATTGGGCGTCAGCGTCTGCAGCAGGGCGCCGTTGACGCCCGGTTTCTCGATGGTGTGCAGCAGCGCGAGCTTGAGCCCGTCATAGATGTTCAGCTTGTGGTCCTTGTCGAGCACGTACAGCCGGGGGGATGGTTCCTGGCTCGAGAGGATGCCTTCCGCGGCGACCGGCAGTACCTCGCGCGCGACACGCTTGCGGCGGCTGGTATCAAACACCCAGATTTCCGTGCCTTCGGCGTCCTGCGTGTCGACCTTCCCCTTGTGCATCAGTGAGTACAGGAGAGACGTATTGCGGTGCATGGTGAAAGGCTGGTCGCCTCCCGGCCGCCACTGTTCCTTCTCGCCCCCGTCTTCCTTGTCCTCGGCATTCAGCATCGACCAGGCCTCGCCGACCTTGATGCGGTCACCGTCCACTCCGACTTCGCGCACCAGTCCATCGTGCGTGATCAGCATCCAGCCGCCACTGGAGCGCACGACCCGGTCGAAGACCGGGTCCTGTTCCATCACGAAGAACGATTCGCTGCGGACGCGCCCGGCCTCCTTGCCGTTCTTGTCCAGCGTGATGAACTGCAGGGTGCCGTCGCCGCAGAGCATCAGGAATCCCCGCGGACCGGCGGGCATGATGATGCCGCAGCCGGGCGTCGAAATCTCCGCCGTCAACTTGCGCTCGACGACGTCCACCACGCTGACGGATTGCGCTGGCGTCATGTTGAAGACCACTACATGACGCTCGTCGTCCAGCAGTGCGATGTGCTGGCGTATGGGCAGCGCCGCCGCCTTGTCGGGGATGTCGATTTCCGCCTTGGTCGTGAGATCGCGCATGTCGATCACGGTCAGCACGTCGCTGCGCGTGCCGCGCACGCCACGCGCATAGAACGAATCGACGAAATAGGCTTCCTTCCGCGACGGCAGCGTGACCACGGCTGGAGTAAACACGCTGTGCGAGATCAGGCCCTTCATCTGCTGGTCTGCGGCATCGAAAATGTAGCTGGCTTCCCAGCCGTTCATCATGAACCAGCTCGGCTGCGGCTCGGGCAGCACCGTCTTGCCGACCGTTTCGGCCCGCAGCGGCGTGACGAAAAACTGGCTCGCCATTGCGAGCAACAGGGCCGGCAACATGACGACGCGCATCTTTCTTTTCCCCCCGGAATCCAGTGGCTCTGTCCCGAGCCGTTGGCACCGGGCGGAGTATAGGCACAAACCAGGGCCATTCGCGCGAGTCTCCTTTCCATGTACCGTGCCAATCCATCCTGGCTGCCTGCCGGCCTGCTTCTCGTCCTCACTGCCATGCCTGCATCCGCCTCGCCTGCGGAGAGTCGGAGCGAGCGCACGACGATCGCCGAGCGATCCGGGTTGACTCGCACCGGCCGCGACCACGAAGTGGAAAGATTGTGCGCTGCATTTGCCGCGCGCTGGCACGGCAAGGCGCGCTGCTTCGAGTTCGGGCGCTCGCCAGAGAACCGGCCGTTGCTCGCTGTCGCCGTGTCGGACGATGGCGTCCTCCCCGAGTTCGTCCGTGCCGACGATCCGGCCTCCGGCCTTGCCGCGGAGGTGCGCTCGCCCCGCTACAGTCTCAGCTATTGGGCCACCCGCAACCGCTTCGGCGGCCTGGTCGAGACGCACTCCTGGCAGGAATATCCATGATGTTCGTGCCGATTGCGCAGCCGAAGGCGCGGCTGGTGATGTCGCTGCTGGAGCCGCAGGCGCCAGACTCGTTCCTGTCATGGGGCTATTTCAGCACGGCTTTCGAACGCAACGAGTACGTGGAGAACTACGTCATCGAGGCCGTGGCGCGCCAGATGCTGTCGCAGGACGCGGCGCTCACGGAGGAGTTCGAGCGGCGGTTGCGCGAGGATCCGCTGCGCACGCAGGAATCCAGGGCGGGCCGGAGAGACCCTACTGCTGCAGCGGCTGCAGGTCGAGGATCGAGTTCAGCACCGTGCCGAGCAGCGAGTCGGAACCGTTGGCATTGTTGCCATAGGTGCGACGCCCGTAGTAGCCGTCCTCATAGCCCCGCTGGAATCCCTCGCGGAAGTAGTAGTTGTAGTCGTCCTGCCGCACGTAGCGGCCGTCGAAGCCGTAGTTGGAGTCCTGGTAGGCGAACGATCCCCGGTAATCGAAGCGCCAGTGGTCCTGCTTGTCCGCGCGCCCCGCCTGGTAGCCTTTCTGGTAGCCGGTGTTCGAGGCCTGCCGGAGCTGGTTGGCGCCGTACTGATTGGTCTGGTAGTTGTTGTCGCCCCGGCGGTACTGGTAGGTCGGAGGCGTGTAGTAGTACGGGTCGTTGTCGTAGTCGTAGCGGTCATTCTCGAGGCGCGCCTGCTGTTGACGCAGTTGCTCGTAGTACGCCTGCTGGTAGCGGTAATGGGCCAGTCGCTTCTGTTTCTCCAGCTGCTGCGCGTTGCGCAGCGCAATCGCCTGCTGTTGCGCGATACGCTGGTTGTACTCTGCGATGAGCCTCTTCTGCTGGCGGATACGCTCCTGTTGCTCCTGCTGCGAGAGGCGATGATGCTGCTTGTCCTTCGCCTCTTTCTTTTCGTCTTTCTGCTCTTGCTGGTCTTGTTTGTGCTGCTGTGCCTCGGCCTTGTGCGGGGCCGACACTTCCTGTCCGTACTGGGCGTGGCTCGCGAAGCTCATGGTCGCCAGCGCCGTGCTCAGCGCGACCGTCAATCCAAGGCGAGTCAGGGCGCTGGTCTTCATCGCATGTCTCCGCAACTGGACCGACCCATCTGTCGGCAGTAAAGACGGGTCGTACTGACCCCGTCTACTCAGCGTATGCCCTGGGATCCGGATTCATCTGTACGGCAAGACACAGTCGGGACGTCGCCGCGGCGCCGGTTCGAGGTCGACACGGGCAAGGCTGTGCGCCTGTTCACAGTCCGGCCACGATTCTGCGGACTCGCGGCGAGCCGTTGCTAGCATGCGCAGCACACGAGACCCGGCGTCGGGCCATCCGGGCCGCGAACGGCCGCATAGGAGTGAAGACCCGTGAGACGCTTGCTTGTCGCCCTCATCGCATCGGTTGTCGCTGTTCCGGCGTTCGGCACCGACGTCAGCGCCTCGATCGGGATCAGCCAGCCCGGTCTGTACGGGCAGATCAACATTGGCGATTTTCCGCGGCCGGCTGTGATCTATGCCGAGCCGGTCTGGGTCCAGCGCCCGCCGAAGGTCGCCTATCTGCAGCCGATCTACCTGCGCGTGCCGCCGGGCCACGAGAAGCACTGGAGCAAGCACTGCGGCAAGTATGGCGCGTGCGGCCGCCCGGTCTATTTCGTGCGCGAGGACTGGTACCAGGCACAGTACGTGCCGCGCTACAGGCAGCAAGAGTATTACGCTCGCGGCGCGAGCGATGAGCACGACTCGGAGCGCGGTCATGGCAACGGCAAGAGCAAGGGCCACGGCCGCGAGCGCGGCGATGACTGATCGCCGCTTCCCAGTTGCGTGAGTCTGCTCGGGCTGGCTAGCCGGCCGACGGCGAAGCCGGGCGGCTGCTCAAGTCGCGCAGCATTTCGATGAAGGCGGGATCGTCGCGCAGGGAGACCAGGTCCGGGTCGTTCTGCATCCAGCCGAAATTGGTGTAACCGGCTTCGACGGCCTGGCGCAGCGCGTCGATGGCCCGGCTCGACTCGCCAAGACCGACGTACATGCACGCGGCGTTGTAGAGCATGACCGGATCGCCGGGGCTGAGCACGAGTGCCTTGGCGCCCTCGCGGATCGCCTCTTCCTTGCGACCAGCCCAGCCGAGCTTGCTCGCGTAGATCAATCGCGCGCGCGCATCGTCGGGATTCTGCAGCAGGTAATTCGGCATGATTTCGAGCAGGCGACGATAGACCGTTGCCGCTTCTTCGTCGCGCCCGAGCCCGGCGCATGTTTGCGCCACGTCCAGGTGGCCCGCATAGAAGCTCGGCTTGATCTCGGCCACGCGCCGGAAGAGGTCGAGCGCCTGTTCGAGCTTGCCCTCGGTGAAGTAGATCCGCCCGAGCGTCCAGTGCGCGATGAAGTCATCGGGGTCGATTTCGATCGCCTTGGTGCACGAGGCGGTGGCCTCGTTCAGCTTGCCCCAGAGAAAATAGGACAGTCCCATCGCCCGGTACGCTTCCGACAGGTTGTTGTCGTACATCAGCGCCTTGAAGCTGAGTTCCTGCGCCAGTTCGCGATAACGCTCCTCGCGCGCGATCAGCTGGTACATCTGGCCGTAGGCGCTGGAGCAACCGGCATACGCGGACGCGTAACGCGAGTCGAGTTCGATCGCCTTCTCGAACAGCTGGATCGCGTATTCGACGCTGCGCTTGGTCAGCCGGTAGAGCTGGTCCTGGCCACGCAGGTAAAGGTCGTAGGCTTCCGCATTGAGGGTCTGCCGCTTGGTGAGCGACAGTCGTTCCGAGAAAGTGAGCTTGAGCTTCAGTGCCTCGACGATCTGCTGGGCGACCTGCTCCTGGATGTCGAAGATATCGTCGAGCTTGCCCTTGTAGGTGTTGCCCCAGAGCTGCAGGTTGGTCACGACGTCGACGAGCTGCACGGTAATGCGCACCGAATCCTGGAACCGGCGGACGCCACCGCCGACGATGTAGCGTGCGCCGAGCGCATTGCCGATCGCGAGCACGTCCTGGCCCCGGCCCTTGTGCTGCATCGAGGCCCAGCGTGAAATCAGGTTGATCTCGCTCACGAGCGACAGCCTCGCGATCAGTTCCTCGGTCAGCCCGTCGCTGAAGTAGTCGGTCTCGGGATCCGGGCTGATGTTGTCGAACGGCAGCACGGCCACCGCCCCGCGCTCCGGGAGGGAGTCGGCCGCATGCGCTGCGGCGGCAGGGGCAGGTCGTGTTTCCGCACCGGCGCCGGCAGCAGGCTGCGGGCGCATGATGGTGACGCCCAGGCCCGTCAGCGAGCGCAGGACGGCCTGCAGGTTTTCCTCTGGATCGCCGTGGTAGAACTCGATGTGCTGGATGCCGGCGAGCGGGTACTTGAGGCCGAGTGGAATCGTCGTCGGCTCGAGGTGAACGGGCAGGATGTTGCCCTTGCGTTCGCTCGTCAGCATCACTTCCTTCGCCACGTTGTGGGAGCTGACAGCCGACGGCGAGACCATCAGCAGCAGCACCTTGGCCCCCTCGAGCGCACGCACGATGGATTCGCCCCAGAGCGCTGCGCCGTCGATGCCGCCCTGGTCGATCCAGATATTCACGCCGGCGGCCCGCAGTTTGCCGGCAAACTCGAGTACCCGCGCCTTGTCTTCGCGCGAATAGCTCAGGAAAACATCTGCGGTTTGAGCCAAGTTCTTGCCCTGGTGCGTCCAAGGTCCTGTGGAGCGGGCAGGTCGGCGTCGAGGCCTCTTCTGAGCCCAAGGCTAGCGGATACGCGGCGGTGTGCAAAGCAGAGGGCGGACCGCTGCCGTTCGATGCAGCGACGTGCGCTGCTAACTGTATGAAAAGAAAAGCATTATTATCTCCACACGCTGCAGCTCAAAGCCCGCGGCCAGCGCGAGTGACGGCGGCAGCGTCGTACGAGCGTCCATCGCCGCCGGGCCGGCCGATCCGGTCAGCCTGCTGCCGAACGCGGCCGGAGGTCCGCCACGCGATAGCGACCGGTCGCGGTGAGGTCGGTGCGTGCAGCGCGCTCCGCCACCCGCAGGTTGGCGCGGCGATCCATGAACGGGGTCCGGGCCACGACGTCGAGCGTGCTCGAGCGGGCAAAGAGGAATCCCTGGCCCGCTACGCAGCCGAGGCCCAGCAGGGTCGCCACCTGGCTTTCGTTCTCGATGCCTTCGGCGACCGTCTCGAGGCCGAGCGTCGTCGCGAGCATCACGACGGCACGCGCCAGTTCTGGACCGCCGTCGTGCTCGGTCAGCCGGCTCACGAACGCGCGATCGATCTTCAGGATGTCGATGGGGAACCGGTGCAGGTACGAGAGCGACGAGTAACCCATGCCGAAGTCGTCGATCGCGAGGCGCACGCCGAGCGCTTTCAGCTCGCGGAAGCGTTCCAGGTTGGCCTCCGTGTTCTGCATGATCGTGCTCTCGGTGAACTCGATCACGAGGCTGCCGGGGTCGAGCCCTGATACCTCGAGTGCATGGCGCACATCCCCGACGAGGTCGCCCTGCTGCAGGTGGCGGCCGGAAATGTTCACGGCCACGCGCAGGCCGGTGCCAGCCTCGACGGAATCGCGCCACGCTCGAATCTGTGTGCACGCGTCGACGAGGACGCGACGACCCAGTTCGACGATCCGGCCGGATTCCTCGGCGATCGAAATGAACGCGCCTGGCATGACGATGCCCCGCTGCGGGTGATCCCACCGAACCAGGGCTTCGACGCCGAGCAGCTCGCGGCTCACCAGGTCGACGACGGGCTGGAACTCGACGAAGAACTCGTCACGGACGAACGCGAGGTCGATGTCCTGCTCGAGTCGCAGGCGGTCGTGCAGCTGTTCCTGCATGTGCGGCTGGAACAACACGCAGCGCGCCTTGCCGGCCGCCTTCGCGTGGTACATGGCGATGTCGGCTTTGCGGAGCAACTGCTCGGCATCGTCACCCGGCTGTGAGCACGCGGCACCGATGCTCGCCGTCGCGTCGGTTTCCCGGCCGTCGACCAGCAGCGGTCGGCTGAACGCCGCGGTAATCGGCGCCGCGATGCGCTCGACGTCCACATCGCTGTGGATATCTTCCAGCAGGATCGCGAATTCGTCGCCGCCCAGGCGTGCCACGGTGTCCGATGGCCGCGTCGACTTGACCAGCCGCTGCGCCGCTGCCTGCAACATGCGGTCGCCGGCGTCGTGTCCGAGCGAGTCATTGACGGTCTTGAAGTTGTCGAGGTCGAGGAACATGACGGCGACTCGCTGCTGCGTCCGTTGCGCCAGCGCCAGCGCGTGCTCGACCCGGTTCCAGAAGAGGCTGCGATTCGCCAGCAGCGTCAGCGGGTCGTGGAACGCCAGTTTGCGCAGCTGTTCTTCCAGGGCCCGGCGCTCGCTGACGTCGCGGAAGTTCAGCGCCAGCCCGCCAATGGCCGGATCGTCCATCAGGTTGCTGCCGACGCACTCGAGGGTGCTGCGCCGTTCGCCCGTCTCGACGACCAGTTCGATCGGCCCGACGACCCGCCCGTGCGTTGCCGCCACCTCGGCGAGGAACGCGGCCAGCCGCTCGTTGTCGCCATCGGCCCAGCGCTCGAGGAGGTTCCGGCCCACCAGGTCGTCCGGGTGGGTCGCAAAGGTGCGTTCGGCCGCCGGCGAGGCGAACAGCAGCGTTCCCTCTGCGTTGGTGATCATGATCACGTCGGAGGCGTTCTTGATCAGTGATGCGTACCGGGCTTCGACGATGTCGGCGGCGCGTTGCTCGCGCAGCAGGGCGTCGTCGCGCGAGAGCACGCCCTGGCGCACCACGACCAGCGACGTCAGCACGAAGATGATGACGGTCATCGTGTTCACGGGGCTGACGGCCGTGCTGCTTTCCACGTACACCAGCACCAGGAACGACACCATCATGGCGATGTACGGCATCCCTTCGACGAGTGCGATGCTGAATGCACTCGGGGCGCGGCGTACGCCGGGCTCGCCCCGCAGCTGCTCGCGCGCAGCAGCCGCAAGCCAGACGTAGCACGACAGGTAAATGACATCCGAGACGCTGCCCGGAATGTAGCTGCCGTCCACCTTGGACATGGCCCAGACGATGTCGGCCACGGACATCGACGAAAAGCCGAGAGTGAGCAGCAGCAGGGCGTGGCGGCGGATGGGCGTGGCGCCCGAGTGCATCAGCAGCACGCCGCAGGCCAGCAGCATGAGGCAATTGAGGCCGATGTAACTCTGTGCCAGCACGTACTTGAGCACGTCAGGTTCGCGCTGGGCGTCCGCCGTCGGCGAGATCACGAGGAACCAGAAGAATGCGCCGAATCCCAGCATGAGGATCGCGGTGTCGAGTCCGAGCCGGACCCATTGCACTCGAACGGCGGCGGTGCGGATCACCGTCAGCACCGCGGCGAAGACGAGCGGGTAGAACCCCAGGAAGAACACGTCGCCGAGCGACGGGAACGGGTCGATCCCGTACAGCCAGTAAGTCGAATGCAGCAGGTTGCCTGTGCTGTAGGTGGCCAGCGCGGCCGTTAGCAGCCACCAGGTACGGCGCGGGCCCGGGTCGGCGGAGCCGTGCGCGGCAGCCCCGGTCAGGATGGCCACGCAGATGCTCGCCGCCGAATCGGAATACAGGTTGAAGACGTCGAGCCACGGCGATGAAAGACCGTCGATCAGGATCAGCGCGATGGCGATAGCGATGTAGACGAACAACCCGACGGCAACGGCGCCGGTCCAGCCGGCGCCGAACCGCTCGCACTTCGTCATCCCGTCGTTCTCTGGCCGCCTTGGCGACATTCTTCTGCGAGCCTCTTCCAAACGCGGCAGCCCCTTGGATCTGGTACATCTAGCCCGAGGGGTTCAGCAAGGGTCTGTGACACGCGTACGAATATGTCGACTCCGCTCGTGACGCAGTTCACAGGCCGGGCCGCCCCCCGGCAGCGTCGGTTTTCGTCGCCGATTGCAGGGTCGCTGATTGCGGATTGCAGGGTCGCTGATCGTGCGGAGAGAGGCGGCGCCGGGCTGCGCAGACGGGCATCAGGCCGCTCCGAAATGTGAACCCGGCGCGATTCTTCCGCCGGCTGATATGTCACATTCGCCGCGAGTTGTGGCAGGCTGCCGGCCGCTTCGACGCTGGCTCAAGAGATGGGCGGGCGGCCCGGGGCTGCGAGACTCGTGAAGGAGCGATGGACGACATGCGGAGTTGGCACAAGAGGATCGGCTCGACGGCGTTGGCGGGCTTACTGCTGACCGTGTTTGCATCGACGGCCGCCCTGGCAGCAGCGCAAGGAACCGCGCTGCCCGGGACGATCCCGGACGTGCGCTCCCACGCCTATTACGTCCTCGACGAGTCCGCCGCGTCGGTGCTCGCCGCGCGCAATGAGCACATCGCCGTTCCGATCGCCTCCATCACCAAGCTGATGACTGCCCTGGTCGTGCTCGAGGGCGGCCAGTCGATGGACCAGCTCGTGACCATCAACGCCGACGACGTGCGTGGCACCGCCGGCAATGCCTCGCGGCTCGCTTCCGGTTACAAGCTGAGCCGGCGAGACCTGCTGCACCTGGCCCTGATGTCGTCCGAGAACCGTGCCGCGTACGCGCTGTGCCGGGCCTATCCTCGCGGTCTGCGCGCCTGCGTGCAGGCCATGAACAAGAAGGCCGTTGCACTCGGCATGACCTCGGCCCATTTCGTCGAGCCCACGGGCCTGTCGAGCGGCAACGTGGCGAGCCCCGTGGACCTGGCCAAGCTGGTGCTGGCGGCCGCAGGCAACCGGACGATCCGCGACTACTCGACCTCTGCCGGGCACACGGTGACGGTCAACCGACGACAACTCGAGTTCCACAACACCAATCTGCTGGTGGCGAACCCGGCCTGGCGAGTCGACGTGCAGAAGACCGGCTACATCCCGGAGGCCGGGCGCTGCCTCGTGATGCAGACCGTCATCGACGGCCGCCCGGTCGTGATGGTGCTGCTCAACTCCTATGGCAAGTACACGCGAATCGCGGATGCCAAGCGGGTCCGGACCTGGCTCGAGTCGCGGAGCCGCGTCGCCGCCCTCTAGACCGGCTGCACACACGCAGTGTGATCGTTGCAGCACCGCGCGCGGCGGCGTGAAATAGGGCACACATGACTGTGTGTACCCTGTTCACGGAGGACGCCCTATGACGCTGCAGGACTGGGGAGCGATCGGCGAGGTCGTCGGAGCGCTGGCCGTGGTCGTCACGCTGGTCTACCTCGCCAAGCAGATCGGCCAGAACACGCGTGCCATGGAAGAGGCCCGCAAGCTCGCGCTGGCGCAGACCTACCAGGTGCGTTCCGATGCGTTGCAGGCCATGCTGGTGCAGGCCGCCGATTCCGAGTTCATCGGACCGATCATCATCAAGCTGACGGAACTCGGTTATCCCGGGGACGTCAACGCGCTGGATTCGTTGACCGATGCGGAACGCGGGCGGTTCCGGATGTGGCAGATCGCCCAGCAGACGCACTGGGACAACATGCACTACCAGTTCCAGCAGGGCTACCTCGACCACGAGTATTATGAAGACGCGTTCAAGGATCGCGTCGTCAGGCTCGCACCGACCTGGAAGGCACTCGGACTGACCAGCGGGCGTCGCAGCTTCTTCGCCGAGATCGACCGTCTGTCGCGCCAATGACCGCGCCCGGACGGATGCAACCTGGCGGCCGATGGTGCGCCAGCGCACCGACGCTCGCCTGCGCAGGTGCTGCAATCCGGATGCGCCATGGAAATCGGCGCAACCTCAGTTCGCGCACGATTTGTGATCAAAGGAGATCGCGATGCAGCATCAAATCAAGGACCTGATGAGCCGGGACGTCAAGGTCATCAGCCCGGACACGACCATCGACGAAGCGGCACGGGCCATGCGTGACGGCGACTTCGGGATGCTGCCCGTCGGCGAGAACGACCGCATGATCGGCGCAATTTCGGATCGCGACATCGCGATCCGGGCCGTGGCGGCAGGCAAAGGCCCCGGCACGCAGGTGCGCGAAATCATGTCGGAAGGCATCTGCTGGGCCTACGACGACGACACGGTGGAAAGCGCGGCGAAACTCATGAGCGAGAGACAGGTCCGGCGATTGCCGGTAGTGAACCGCGACAAGCGCCTGGTAGGCATCATTGCGCTCGGCGACTTCGCGGTCGAGAGTTCCGGGATCAAGCCGGCCGCAGAGGCGCTGGCGAAGATATCGGAGCCGTCTTGACGGTTGCGAAAGCAGCCCCGAGGCTGGCAAAGTCCGCGCGCTCCCGTCGCAAGGCGGGAGGCAAGGTGGCGGGCGCATTGCCTCGCACACTGAGGGCGCGCAGCCGCGCCTCCGACACCACCCTGCAGCGGCACTTGTCGTTTTTCGATGACAACGGCGACCGCGGCGTCGGCCTGGCAGAGTGCACGCGCGGACTCAAGGCCCTGGGCCTGCCGGTCGGCGTGGCCGAGTCTGCCGCGCTTGCCATCATCGCTGGCTTGAGCCTGCAGACGCGCGGCTCGCTGCTGGCCATGAACGTCGACATCGAAAACGCCCACAAGGGCAAGCACGACAGTGATACCGGCATCCTGGACAAGCGCGGCCGGTTCAACGCCAGGCGCTTCGACAAGGTCTTCGGCGCGCATTCGACGGTGGATCGCAACGGCGACAAGGCGTTCACCGCGACTGAGCTCACGAGGATGATCAAGGCGAACCGCGAGACGCGACCGGGCTATGTGGCTGCGATGGCGGAATGGCAGCTGTTGTTGATGATCGCCGCCGACACACACGCCGCCGAAGGTGACCATGCGGTACCCGCCTTGAGCATCGCGCGAATCAGGTCGTTCTACGACGGCACGCTCTTCTACAAGCTGGCGAGAGAACGCGTCTAGTTCGCGTGACGCGGCGGTGCCTTCAGTGCCCCGCCTTTTCGTACGTGCCCACCAGTTCCGCGTGCGCCAGCACGTGGCCTTGCATCGCTGCCTCCACCTGCGCCCTGGTCGGGTGCTTGAGACCGTCGAGCATGACGTCCAGCGCGTACAGCCTGTGAAAGTAGCGATGCCGGCCAATGGGCGGGCACGGGCCGCCATAGCCCGTGCGTTTCCAGTCGTTCAGGCCTTCGACCGTTCCCTTGGGCAGGGCCGCCGGCGCGATGCCCTCCGGCAGTCCGGCTGCATCCACGGGCAGGTTTGCCAGCACCCAGTGAACCCAGGTCATTCTGGGCGCGCGTGGATCAGGCGCGTCTGGATCGTCGACGATCAGCACCAGTGATTTCGCGCCCGCCGGCATGCCTTGCCAGCGCAGTGGCGGCGAAACATCGTTGCCTTCACACGTGTAGCGCCTGGGTATCGCTGCGCCGGGGCCGAATGCCGTCGATGAGAGTTCCATTGCCATGGCGGGGCCTCCTGTCAGCAGCGCGATCAGCAAGAAGAACGTGTTTCCTGGCGTCATTTTGCGACTCCATTGGTGGTTAGTCGACACATCGCCTGCCTGCCCGAATCACGGTCGCAGCAGCCGCCTCAGGTCGGCAAGTCGCCGTGTGTTGACGACGTCGTCGGGCTCCAGCCAGCCGCGTCGAGCCTGGTCGATCCCGAAGCGCATGAGGCCGAGGTCGGCCACGCGATGCGCATCCGTTGAAATGGCGAGGCGCACCCCCGCCTCCCTGGCCATGCGGCAGCCCTGGTCGTCCAGGTCGAGCCGGTCCGGGTGCGCATTGACCTCCAGGATCCGGCCGCGCTCCCGGGCCGCCGTCAGCACGCGCTCGAGATCGATGTCGTAGGGCTCCCTGGCGTTGATGAGCCGGCCGGTCGGATGTGCCAGGATCGAGAAATACGGGTTGTCCATCGCCCGCAGGATTCGCTCGGTCTGCTTCTCACGGCTCCGATTGAGGCCGTAATGGATCGCGCACACCGTGAAATCGAGTTCCTTCAGCACACCGTCCGGCAGGTCCAGCGAGCCATTGTCGAGGATGTCGACTTCAGCGGACTTGAGTACTTCGATGCCTTGCAGCCTGGCGTTGAGCTTGTCGATTGCGCGAACCTGCTGCAGCAGGCGACGCCGGTCCATTCCATGCGCGATGCTGACCCGCCTGGTGTGGTCGTTCGCGGAGACGTACTCATAGCCTCGCGCCGCCGCCGCCCGGGCCATCGCCTCCAGCGAGTCGC